>Ga0137307_100088_pt1 | contig 139287 bp, 128 predicted proteins | sample NAcewD2O_March_2_FD_97180 | JGI IMG/M metagenome (GOLD analysis project Ga0137307, IMG submission 97180) | Mouse cecal microbial communities from Vienna, Austria - N-Acetylglucosamine amended D2O_March | ecosystem: Host-associated > Mammals > Digestive system > Large intestine > Cecum | place...
ATCCATAGCAACTTTGATTTCCACAAAAACCATGCCCTTTTTCTCTAAAATCCGCGGAATGTTTTTTTCCAGCTCTTCCTGACTTTTCATTTCTTCGTAAAAGTCGTATCCCATTTCCTTTGCCGCCCTCCAGTAATCGGGGGCTGCGCCTGTGGGCATACCTCCCACGGATTCATGGGCTTCGTTATTTAAACATATATGAACCAGATTCTCCGGCTTTTGTTTTCCCAGAAATGCCAGCGAACCCATATGCATCATAAGAGCGCCATCCCCTTCAATACAGATTACCCTTTTATCCGGTCTGTTAGAAGCAATTCCAAAGGCAATCATGGACGCATGCCCCATTCCTCCTACGGTCATAAAGCATTTCTGATGACCGCCAAACAACCGGTTGCTTTGCTCATAGACCTCTCTGGAAATTTTACCTGTAGTAGATACGACTATATCGTTTTCATTCAAACCCTTTAATATTTCTTTAATGGCGTCTTCTCTGATGATAGAATAGGAATTCTTATATTCCAAGGCTGCATCTTCCCTGAAAGTCCCGGGAGCGGCAACGATTGCATACTGCCTGTTACAGCCCAGTTCTTTTTCCGCCTTTACCATAATTTCCGCAAGCTCCGCTTCCGTTGTTTCCGACGAGATAACGTCATAAGGAATGTCCAAAACCTCCAGCAGGGGAAGTGTAACAGCCCCCATAAACTTATGCTGGGACTCATCCTTTTTGCCCGGTTTTCCTCTCCATCCGATCAACAGAAGCATGGGAATACCATATACCTTTTCATTGGCAAGGGACGTAATGGGATTTACGGTATTTCCTAATCCGCTGTTTTGCATATAAACGCACGCCGGTTTCCCCGATGCTAAATAGTTCCCGATTGCAATCCCTACAGCCGCCCCTTCATTGGCAGGTACAAAATGTCGAAAAGACTGATTTACATGTGTATTAATATAATTGCAAAAGCCCTTTAACGCCGAATCAGGCACGCCTGTAATGGTATCAATATTCAGTTTTCTTAATTGTTCAAGAAAAAATGCTGTTTCCATTTCATTCTCCGTTATGATTAAAATGCTTTATGCTTCAATAGCCTGTTTAATAATTTTTTCAATCAGCACTTCCGCAACAGAATCAATTTCTTCAAAGGCCACTTCTTTGGGAAGAGAAACTCCAAACCGGTCTTTTACTTTCTGAAGCAGTTGATCCGTATAGACAAGTCTGCCATCCGCAACATTTTCTATTCCGTCAAAAGCAATGGACTGTCTGTTTGCTTTTCTCATATCCTCCATGGAAAATACTGAAGTATCGATTCTCATATCAACACGGTCCTTCGACGCATCCAAAATTACCGGATATCCCCCTATTTCTCCGAAAGCTCCCGGCGAGAAAAACCGTCTTACTCCCTTTTCCCTGATTCCGTCTATCATATTCCTTATCATCTCGTAATTGCTGGAAGCGTTCATGATGTTCCGCTTCCCGTCCACCGGCATGGCAATTTTACATTTTTCAAAAATCTCTTTCTGGGATAGCTGCAATTCCTTTCCTTCATAAGAAATGCGCAAAAGCTGCTCCATTCCTTCCGTATGTCCCTCTTTGCTGATTACAACATCATGGAAGTGAGCTGTTGCCAATACCACATCCACATTCCAGAAATCTTTTATCCCCATTATTTCGGCGGCGGCATATTTGATTCTCGGAATCAGATGATTTAAGTTTCCGCTTCCGAAATCCGGATAATTCTTCCCCGCTGTTTTTAACCAGGGAATGACCGCATCCGAGTAGGAGGTATTGATGACAATGGCTTTTGATTCCGCCATACCGTAAGCTTCCATCATATTTTTGATATACTTAACGGATAAAGGCGTCCATATGCCGTACGCCCGAAGATTGGACCATGAAATGCTTCCGTATTTCAGTCCTGAATACACTCTGCTGGAATTTACGATAATATCCGGCTGATACTTTTCAAATACTTCCACCATCTGCTGTGTATTATTAAAGTCCACGCCCGGCTCTATGACCACGGAGGACCTGTTCACTCCTCTTATGAGCGCTCCGATACGGACAATATTCACATTGCTTTCCATCTTATCGGCGCTTCTGCCTACCACCACAACTCTGATACTTTCATCATTTCTGCTTAAAAGATAGTCCAACAGATAAGTTCCTACACTGCCCAGCCCCATAATCATAATGGTAAGATTTTTTTCTTCCACATGCTCCTTTAAGGCTGTAAGCTTCATTTCCAATTCTTTCATGGCAAATCTCCCACATCATTTATTTTTATTCCCAAAAGCAAATTTTTTTGATAACCGCCTCATGGGTTTTTTCCCCGCATGTACCATTCGGATTCGCTATCGAAGCCTTTGCATAACGCATACGCTCTTCCTTTTTTTCGTCTTTTCCCTCTTTTATCATTTGAATAAAATCATCCACCGTCGTTCCCTCAGGCACAAAATAATGAGAAAAATAGTCGCAAAAAACCACGTCATTCCTGCCCCTGCTATCGCCTCTCAAAAGCAAAGCCGGCTTTTCCAAAAAAGTATACTGGAGAACCAGGGAACTGAAATCGCCAATCATTCCATCTGACACCATCAGACTCTCTCCGAAATCCTCCTTTTCATCTACAATACCATTTTCTGCCTTTTCTATTTTCTCATAGAGTTTCTGATATTCCTCCACCCATTCCTTCTTCAACATTCGTAAAGTCTGAAACAATAATGGATGTGGGCGCCATATAAGCGCCAAAGACGAATCCGACAGAATCCTGTCTATCACGATATTGGTTTGAACCATCCATTTATCATCCGCCAGCAGACTATTTATGCTGGAACAAAAAAGCAAAACCTTCCGCCCCTTAATAATTGGCTGCCATTTCTCTATTCCTTTTCTATTCAGCTTTTTTAATTCACATATCTTATCAATTTTGGGACTTCCGGTAACAAGAATCTTTTTGTCGTCAATCCCGCAATATGCATAGGCCTCCTTCAATTTATCGGATTGAAGTACAATAAAATCGCTTTGAACCGCTCCCTTTGTTCTGTAAAAAATTCCCAAATTTTCAATTTTATCACAGGCGCTGGCCATATAATAAGGAACATACACCATGACCGCTCCCCGTTTTTTGAGATGATCCATAAAAAATGCAGGATGAATGCAGGTAACTTTATTATATTCATCATAGGGATTGTGAATATATACAATATCCGGATTTTCCGCATCTATGCTGTAATCACGGTAATCCAGAACAGGTACTTCCTCAGGAAAGCTCTCTCCTTCATAATGCATTTCTTCCAATTTCCCATCTTCCCCTTTGTCATAATAGGGAACGGGAATTACCTGGCATTCACATCTTTTATCCTTACAGGCTGCCCTCCATATGCTTTCTAAGCTATCCCACATGGTATATTTGTAGGGGAAAAATGCAATTTTTATCTGCACGTCCGTCTGCTTTACATGCCGACGGATTTCTTCCAGCTTCCTGCCGCAATCAGCGGTCAGAATATCAGCGCCTTTCCCATTTTCCATAGTCTGACTCAACAGATAAAGCAGCTCGCAATATTCCTCCAAAAGGCAAATAAGCCCTTTATCCGTCTGTTCCTGGGCTTCAATGGCTTTCCCGATTTCCATTGCCGACTCCTGCAATTGTGTAAGCCACTCCAGAAGCTGATCTGTGTTTCCCTTTCCCCATTGACTTGAAACAATTCCTTGCACATGCTCCATGAGATCCAACATTTCCATAATATTTTTTTTCAATAATAATCTCATCTGAATCCCTACAAATCTCCTTCACAATTTGCAAAATCTTCTCTGGTGTTACAATTTACCCAATATTTTAAAGGGACGATTTCTATGTTCTCTCTCTTTACGGCATTAAAATATTTCTCAATAAATATAAGGTTTGTTCCCTGCCATTCTTTTTCCGGCATTTTCCCTACGACGGTTTCCACTGCTTGCCTGTCTTTCATTTTCCAGATTTGACCCGAGTTATAAATTCTGGAAAATGGTTCCCTGATTTGAAAAAAGCCATGGGAAGTGTCATACTGATACCTTATTTCATCTTTATCATTGATATAGATAATAACAGATTTATCAGAACGTATATCCTCACAGTTGACAGTCAGACAGCTTTTTTCCGACTGCTTAATCTTCTCAAGCTCTTCTCCCAAGACAGCCAGATCGCCTTCCGCAAAAAGAATTTCCGAACAGTTCTCGTCCTGCAGACATGTCCTGATTCCTTTATAGAGGCTGTAACCCGATCCGTATTGCTTAAAGGAATCATTATAAACCGTTTCTATGGAAAAAGGAAACTCGTCTTCAAATTCGCTGATATAGGCTTGTAAGGCTTCATATTGATATCCGCCCACCACAACCGCTTTGTCATATCCCATACACTTTTTCAGCATGGAATACAATAATGTCTTCCTTTTTTCTTCCTGATAAAATATACATTTAAGAGAGGGGCTTTCTATGTTCTGATTAAACCTTTCCGAACAGCCTGCCACTGTAATAATCACATATCTCATGCTAATCTTCCTTTTTATCTAAACGATATTTTACACATCTCTCGATTCCTTCACGCAGGGAAACCGCAGGCTGCCACTTTGTCCTCTCACAAAGCTTTTTAGAAGACAGTAATCTTCTTTCAGGATCTGCAGAACGATATCCTTCAAATTCTATATCATACTTTTCCAGCTTCAGAGCCTTTGCACAAATATCCACCAGCTCCAATATAGATACTTCTTCTTCGGTGGCAACATTATACACCGTTCCGTCCAGAGTATCTTTTCCGTCAATAACCGCAAGTACCGCCGAACAGCTGTCATAATTATGCAGAAATGTTCTTTTATTTTTTCTGGAATTTTCTAAGAGCTTAACCGACTGCTTTTCTATCAGCTCCGTAATAATATGGGGAACAATATGCTTTGCATACAACTCGTTGTCACTATATACATTTGCAAAACGAAGAGAGCAGCCTTTAATCCGCCCCTTGTCTACTGCATCCTTCATAAAAAATTCCGTCAAAAGCTTTCCTGCGGCATAGCTGGTCCTCTGACTGTGTTCCGCCGTTGCAAATAATATGTAATCATCTTCCCTAACGCCATTTTCATTCCATGACTGCATGGAATAAACCTCCGAGGTGGAGCAGTTAATATAAACGTCCGCCCCTACTCTGACTGCCTGCTCCAGAAATTCCTTCATTCCTATTACATTGGTCTGAAAGGTTGCTTCCACATCATAAAAATACTCCGTATGAACAACTGCGGCACAATTTATATAAATTACCCTGTCATAGTTTTCCTTTGCCGCAAGCACCTTCTTCTCCAGCATTTCCATTGTAGGCGCATCATTGATATCTCCCTCAAAAAAATCAAGGGAAGGGGAACTTTCAATATCCGCAATGGTATGTCTGGAGGAAGCAAAGAAATTGTCGAATCCGATAACATCTTCCCCTCTGGCAATAATCTGACGCGCCAGCTCATTGCCTGTCATTCCTGTCATTCCGCTTATAACATATAATTCCTTCATCATTTCCGCCTCCAATTATTTCATTGGTATCAGGGATAATATCTCTTTAATAGACATGCAGTCCTGTCCTGATTCATAACAACGCTCATTTTCCAATATAGAGCAAGCTACCTTTTTCATTGCCGGAAAAGCCGCTCTCAGCAAATGATTTGCATAAATAACAATATTGATTCCGTGAGCTTTAAGCTGGTCCTCATACACACAGCTATATGAAGTAGGCACTACTACTAAAGGTGTTTTAGTGTTTTTACTTCTAAAACGGTCTGCAAACTCAAATATTTCATCAGGAGTGCTTTTTCTGCTGTGTATCATAATTCCGTCTGCCCCGGCCTCCACATAAGCAAAAGCTCTTTCAAGGGCATCTTCCATTCCCGCTTCAAGAATCAGACTTTCCACTCTGGCAATCAGCATGAAATTGCTGGAAATAACAGATTTTTTTCCCGTTCTTATTTTTCTGCAGAAATTTTCAATGCTGTCCTGATGCTGTTCAACGTCATTCCCCAGCAAAGAATTTCTTTTCAGTCCGATTTTATCCTCGATAATAACCGCTGAAACACCTACCCGCTCTAAGGTTTTAATATTATAGGAAAAATGCTCGATAAGTCCTCCCGTATCGGCATCAAAAATAATGGGCTTGGATGTTACCTCCATAATATCTTCAAGATTTTGAATCCTGGATGTCAAATCCACCAGTTCAATGTCCGGCTTTCCCTTTATGGTGGAATCACACAGGCTGGAGAGCCATATTCCGTCAAAGCTCCGGCGTTTTCCATTATTTTCAGAATGTACCTTTTCCACAATCAATGCGCTGAGACCGTCATGGGCAACCATGATTTTTACCAGTTCTCCCCTATTTAACAGCTGTCTCAGCTTTTGTCTCCGCTGCTCCGGCATTCCTCTGCTATCCTTCAAATAACTGTTAAATAAAGAAAGTCCTTCATTTTCATAATAGGGGATTTCGATAATCTCTCCTCCCCATTCAGCCATGACCCTGGCGGCCCGCTCTTTTACCTCTTTTTGATATCCCTGATTCCAGTTGTCGCCATGTATGATATAATCCGGTCTGACCTTTTTCAAATTTTCATCATAGAAAATGTCGTTCTGTACAATTACGTGGGATACGCCTCTTATATTTTCAATGATCTTCATACGCTCGGTCAGGGATATAATGGGGGATGTCTCATATAACGCTACATATTCATCGCTTAAGACTCCTACTGTCACTTCTCCGTATTCCGCTGCTTTCTTGATGATATTAATGTGGCCCGTATGGATAATATCCGTAGATAAACACATATATACTTTTTTCATTTTAAATTCCCTTTCTTATCCTTTCTTTGTAAAACACGTCTACATCGTCGGTAAATTTCTTTATCTCTGATTCGATATCATATTTTACAGTCAGAAGTTCTACCGATTCATCATCTGTATCCCATATGGCAAAATGTGCGTTGGGGTTATGATTCCTTGGTTGTCCTACCGAACCGGGATTAATAAAAACAGTCCTTTTCCTGTATCTTAAGCTCTTATCATCACTTTCATAAAAGTATTGATAATCATGCGGAATATGGGAATGACCCGAAAATACATAATCAAATTCCTTATATTGTGAAAAACCTTCCCCCGCCACAATGCTTTTCCAGAAAAAATCTTCTAAAGAACCATGAACAGCAAGACATCTTTTCCCTTTTATACAAAAAACTTCCATTCCCTTTTGATTTATACCCATTAAATACTCCAAAGAATATTCCGTCAGCCGGGTTCTTGTATACTTTGCAGATGTTTTTCCCCGTTCACTGGAAAAACGTCCGAAATCTTTATTTATTACAGCATGCTCATGATTTCCCCAGATATTAACAACTATTTTCTCTTTAGGAATATTTGATATTCTTTCTATTACTTCATTTGAGTCAGGACCATAATCTATTAAATCACCCAACAATATTATACCATCTGTTTCTTTTTGGGAAGCCGCATGTAATACCGAGTCCAAAGCAGCCGCATTGCCATGGATATCCGATATAATCAGAATCCTTTTCATTTCATCCGGGTTCATAGCATATCTCCTGCAAATTAATTCTTTGTTTACTTTTGCTAAAAAAATGCCTCTTCTCGTCTTGGAGCAGAGGCCTTAAAATATTTACCCGCTATTTTTTCTTATCCAAAAAAAAGGAGCTTGCATGTTTAAAATTATTACTGGTCTTATAATAGTCTGATGCAACCTTGGTGGAGACTCTCTTCTGTACCAGTTCCTTTTTACTTCTTGCCAAAGAAACAGACAGCTTATTTTTGGTCCTTGTCTCAGCAGCAGAGATTTGAGCTCCCAAATCAACGCCATTTTCAATCAGCTTTTGTAATACCACAATTTCTTTTTTATATCTATCCTTTTGCGTCAGCAATTCATCTTTGACACGCTGATATGTACTGTCAAAACCTTCGTCCAGCTTTACCATCTCTTCAAGCAGCGAGGCCTTATCATCAACCAATTTATCAAAACGCTCTACATCCAGTGTTTCTGCTTCCGCAACGTTCAACTGAATCTTGCTTTTGTCAAGGATTTGCCGTAAAATTCTTTCTTTCTTCTCTAACGCCTCTATAAGCAGCTGCAATTCGTTTGTCACGTTTCATGCCCCTTTTCAACTGTCTTCATAACGTCTTTCCATGTATCCCGAATCATTCGGCTGTATTCCAATGCACGCTCCAGCTCTGCCACATCTTTTTTCATGTTGCCCTGAATCAGCGCCTGCATGATACAGTTATATACATTACGAAAATCCTTTGCTACAGGATATTTATCATTAAGCGTAGCGGATAGATGATCCACTATCCGCTCCGCTTTCATAATATTAGTATTTGCCTTTTGAAATTCCCTATTCTCAACGGCTGCAATAGCTATATTCGTAAACTTAATAATCCCCTCATACAGCATTAATGTCAATTCCGCAGGCGTTGCGGTTAAAATCTTACTGTCCTGATATTTCGCATATGGGTTTCCAATCATTGCCATTTTTGTTACTCCTTATGAATTACAGCCATATAGAACCGTTTTGCATTTCATATAACTTTATGAAGAAAACAGTGAACTGATCGCATTCTGCTTGGAGGAAAGCTGAGCAAGCGCCGTCTCCATTGCAGCAAACTTATCATACCACTTATTTTCATAAGCCGTCAATGCCTCTTCCGCTTTTTGTATCTTGGTTTTATATTCTTCTAACTCTTTGTTTAACTGTATGTCGTTATATGCCTTTTTATAGCTCTTAAAGTCCGGTATTCTATCTAAGGTCTCACTCATGGAACTATATAAATTATTCGCCAATTGTGAGAAGAAAGACTGAACCGTCTCGGGATCGCTGGCTATCATTGATTTTAAAATGTCAGTGCTCTCAGAAGTACTGGTGTCTTTAGGATCTCCTGCAATATGATATGCATGTCTCTCATTTGCATCCGTATTAAAATATCCTAATGTAGCAATACCGAAGCTGGACAGATACATCTCCTTGCCGTCTACTGTAACGCTTCCCATCATAGTGGTTGTCATTGCGGAAATAACCGAATTTAAAGAGGAATCCTTTCTGAGCAGAGACTCCTTGATCTTTTTCTCCCATTCCTCAACCTCTGAATCCGTCAACGCCTCTTTTTCTTCAGAAAGCAACGGCTCGTAGCCTTTTGAAGATTCAGCATTATACAATTTATCCATCTCATTGATCAGGCTGTTGTACTGATTAAAGAAATCTCTGATAGTATCATAAATACCATCATAATCATCCATAGTGGTAATGCTGAGTTCCTTGAAGGAACCGTCCGCATTTTTATCGGATAAGCCGGTTGCCGTATATGTGGTTCCGTTAATCTGGAATGTATTGGTGGTGGATTCATATCTCGCACCATTTAAGTACATAACCGCATTTTCGCCTTGAATCTTAACAGCGCCGTCAGGATTAGAAGCATCCTCTACCAGTCCTAAAGTTTTTAACAAAGCGTCATCTCCTGTAAAGGAAAAGTCGTTGTCCTTGCCTGTTTCCTTAGCGCTGATATACAATCTCTGCTGACTTTCGTCAAAGTTAACGTCTACCCCGCCTGCCTTTAACTGGCTTACAAGACCTGACATGGTTGTATCTGCATCAATGGTAACTTCCGTATCATTAATTTTAAAGGTAGAGCCTGCTGCAATGCCTAAATCTGTCACTTTGGTGTCAGCCGTTACCTTTCCACCGTCTGCCGTCTGTAACTTACCGCCTGTAAGATAACCTGCCTTCGCAAGGCTCTGTACCGTGGCAGTCTGCACGCCGTTAACAGACGTTGCCCCTGCAACTACAGATAAGATACCCGTCTGGGAAACTGTTGATTTTTTCTTTACATATGCATTATCAAAACGCAATTTATCAATTGTACTGTTTAAGCTGAGAATCTTTGTATTCAGCGATTTCCACGCGTCAACCTTCCAGCTTAATTTGGTCTGTGCCTTTTTCAAATTGTTAAGAGATGTCTTTTTTGCGCTGACCAGCTGGGTAATCATACTCTCTGTATCCAATCCGGAATTTAATCCTGTTATTCTTATTGCCATGAAAACTCCTCCTATCTTCTCTCATCTACTAATATTCCAGCCATCTCCCAGACCTTTGCTATCATATCAAGGGTTTTTTCCGGGGGCAGCTCTTTAATAACCTCTTTGGACTCTTTGTCGATAATCTTAATGGTCACTCTCTGCGTCGCTTCGTGAATGCCAAATACCGCTTCCGAATTGGTCATACTCTTATTGAGCTTTTCAACTGCCTGCTTAATCTGTTCGTTGCTGGGCTGCTGATTCTGATATTGGGCCTCGTTAGAGGTTCCGTCTTTTTTGCCGTCCGCTTTTGCCACAACGACCGTTGTGGGATCCGGAGCAATCTTTTCAACCCGGGGATTCGCTTCCGTGCTTCCCGAAACGGGCTGTACAGGCTCAACCTTTGCAGTTGCCTGAACTGTCATAATACTTCCTAATGGTTCAATTGCCATATTCTCCACCTCCATGTGAAAAAATGTTGTTTGTTACTTTTTGCGATACTCACGCAATTTCTGTTATCTTGTAATGTATATCGGCAAAAAAAGAAAAATGTTTAGAAATATCATAAACATTTTTCCATGAATTTGCAATGTATTTAAAACAGTTTCTTTAAGGCATCAAGTGATTCAGACGCTGCCGCCTCCTTTGTGGACTCCTGAATCTGTACATATACCTCCTTGCGGTATATGGGAACTTCCTTAGGTGCAGTGATTCCCAGTTTAACCTGTTCGCCCTTTACCTCAAGGACGGTTATTTCGATGTCATTGTTGACAACAAGGGCTTCTCCTTTTTTTCTGGATAATGCTAACATATCACTTGCCCTCCTTTTTTGCCTTTAAAATATCATAAACGGGAAATTTTACCTCTAGGCCTTCATTTTCCGCTATGACCTGGCAGGCCATGCAATTTTTTGCATTAATTACGATGGGACCCTTTAAATTAACGGTCATTTTTGTAATATCTTCCGGAACGGTAATGGTTACCAGCACCAGCATATCTTCTACGGCAAGCTCGCCCAAGGGAGTTAGAAGTTCGTCTTCCACAACCGGATCATAATTATCCAGAATCTGTAACGGATTTACCACGGGAATCGCAAAGTTTCCATCCTGCATGGACTGAAGCCACTGGATGCCCTTTCCGCTTTCGCTGTCTGTGTCATGAACCAAGGCAAAGTCCTTAAGTTCCGGAAATCCCACCAATCCGTTGACAAAGCGAATAATCTTATCTTCCTCAATGTTAATGCTGTCAAACAATCTAGTTTTTACTTCCATTTTTGCGCCTCCCTTTTGCCTTCCCGCATGCACATATTATAGGTAATTCAGTAAGGTTGTCTGTGTAATCTTACCAGTAGCCATTAATGCCGCATTATAAGTCATTTCTACGCTGCTTAAATCGATTGCCACTTCTGCCGGATCTATTCCTTCATTTTCTTCTGCCAGTGTCTTGAAGTTGCTCTGTTGGGACGATAAACGGTTTTCCACCAGATCAAGCCTTGCTCCTCTGTTACCCGCACCGGTCAAAGCAGTATTGGCGCGGCTTAAATAACCCTGACTCCGTGTAATTCCGCTTTCGAAATCCTTCTCCATTTTATCTTGCAGATAAGTAAGAGCTTTGTTGGCCGCCTTCAGCCTGTCATTCAAGCTGTCCAGATTACCCGGATCCGTCTCCTTTTTAATCAGTCCTTCCAGGGTTGAAACAATTCCTTCCATTTCAATGACAGCCTCTACATTCGCTATCATATTATCCAAATCGCGGGCAATATCATGACTGAACACTTCATTGGCAAGAGTATTGACACGTACCTCCTGGCCAAATCCCACATCATAGGATATGATCTGTCTGGTATCATCATCTTTCTGGTTGGTCAGATATTGTGCGTTATAAACGAGCTTTCCCGAAGGGTTATTTGCAGGTGTTTCACAATAGAAATAGTGCTCCGGACGAATATCGTTCTTCTTCCAATCCTCTTTTTCGTAGGTAACGCGGATTTCGCCCTCATCGATCTCATTGCCTGCCGCATCAGTGGTTCCCGGTATATCCTTTACATTCTGCAAATCGGAATAGAGTCCGTCGCTTAAAATCAATTCTCCTGTCTCAGGAATGAATACAGCCGCGTTGCCTCCTGCTCCCTGCATCGCCAGATAGGGATCCGTTCCGCCGTTAATGGACATTGTAGTCGCCGTAACAGTCTGCAACGTGCCTGTACTGTCATAGTACTGGATGGTAGGCGCGGTTCCTGTGCAATTATTGTATGCAAGACGCAGCCTGTGCACGGTGTTTGTAGTAACATCCTGATCGGTTGTTGTTATACCTAACGCATTGGAATCCGTAATATCGCCCAAATCCTTTGTATCAATATAAGTATAATCCGAAACGCTGTCAGAGGTTAACTGTTCCGTAATAGTATAGTTTAGCTTGGTATCCTTTTCAAAAGCCAGAGACACATTGGTCCTGTATCCGGTAAACACATAACGTCCTGCTGTTTCAGCATTACCGATCGCATAGATCTCATCGCGGAGGCCCTTCATGTTTTCCAGAATCTTCTGCCTGTCTTCAGCTGTCTTGAATCCCACGGAGCCTGTTGTACAATCGTTGTACATATCGGTAATAACACGGATAGCCGTATCTATGGCGCTTTCCGTAATCTTCAACCAGCTCTGGGCATCCGGCACATTTTTCTTATAAAACTGATTTACCTCGCTCAAATTGCCTCTGAGCCTTAAAGCCCTGATCGCAACAACCGGATCGTCACTGGGTCTGTTTACTTTACTTCCCGTAGCCAGCTGAGTATTCAGTTTATCTTCCAGAATCTTATTTCCGTTAATATTAGTTATGGCATTGTTTTGAATAATTTTGTTGGTAATTCTCATGTTGTCCCTCCATTTAGAAACCCTTATTTACGTTATACTCCCGTCTGCAGGATTAATCTGTCATATACTTCCGTCAAAACCGAAATCATCTGAGACGCCAGGTTGTAAGCATGCTGGAACTGTACCAGGCTGAGCGCCTCTTCGTCAGAGTCCACGCCGCTCACAGACAGTCTCTGGTTGTCTATCGTTCCCGCTATGCTGGTATAGCTGTCCGTCAGTGTATTGGCGCTCTGGGCATTTAACGCCACGTCAGCCAGAATACATTGTAAGAAGTCTCCGGCATTACATCCCCTGAAGCTCATCATGGAAGTATCCGTCTTTAATTTCAACAATTCATCCACAATGTTATACTTGCTCTCTCCGTCTGTATCCACCGTACGCGTCGCAAGCTTTTGGGAATCATCCAGCATATCCATACTTATGGCAAAATTCTTTGCCGTCAGATAGTAATAGCTGTCATCCGTACTGGAAATAACCGTTCCCGCGGTAACGCCCCTTCTGGAATCTATAAATTTATGCTGTTCAACGTCCGTTGCATCATTGGCTACAAAAAGCACATCCGCAGGCTGCTCATAGCCGTCAACGCTGCCATCCTGTGTCAGTATCTTGTTGAAGACTTCAGAAAAGACTCTGACCCATTCGGTTAACTGCTCCTGATAATAGGGAATGCCCTGATATTCCACCGCATTTCCCACAGCAGCTTCTTTTCCGATACGTCCGGCATCCGGAAGCTGTTTGTTTTTAGTCACGTCATCGCTTAAAGTAAAGGTATAGCTTTCAATTTCCCCGGCAGCATTATAGGTCACACTGAAGCTGTCATAATAATATTCATAACTGCCCAGTCTGACAACGCCCTGTCCCGGCAGGGTACAACTGGAAAGGCTCTTTAAGTAATCAGCCGTAACGTCTACTTTTACCTGGGTTTTACCCTGGGCTCTGGTCACATCTGCAACCGTTCCCTGAAAGTTTTCCCCGTTATTTCCGTCACGCATTTCAATCAATCCACGCAATGCTCCGCCGATATTTCCGCCGTAAATGGAAAAATCCCTTCCGTCATCCCAGCGAACGTCATAAAGGCCTTCCGCATCGCTCTGGTTATTGCTGGCATAATGGGGCTTTGCCTCACAAATCAACTGGCTGTATCTGGAGGAATCTACCAACGTCTGCCCTCCCGCAATTTTAACAATATAACGGGTCGCTCCCGTAGCTCTGGTAGGATCATTTAAATCATAAATTATCTGCTCTTCCACTTTAGTATCTACAATTCTGGAAAGTTTATCAATGATCAAATCCCTGCGGTCCCTTAATTCATTTGCCCTTCCGCCATTTATTTCAATAACATTGATCTGCTTATTTAAGGAAGCAATTTCGGATGCATAGGAATTAATCTGCTCGATCTGATTTTTAAGCTCTAAATTCACATCATCCTGCATACGCTCCAGATTTGCCGCCATCGTGTTGAAATAGTAAGTCAAATTTCCGGCATATCCGATAAACTGCTCTTTGGTAGTGGAATCTCCCGCATTTTTTTTCAATTCCTCCAACGCAGCGTACATTTCTTCGAAAACTGTGGAAAAGCCCTTGATTGTAGTATCATCTTTAAAATAATCTTCAATCTGCTTCATATAATATTTCAACTCTTCAAATTCTCCAAGCTGAGCGTTATTATTCCAGTATTTAAAATCATAAAATGCGTCTCTTTGTCTCTCAATGCCTATGGTATCAACACCGCTTCCGGCACATCCGTATGTAGTATAAGTTCTTAAGGCATTGTTTGCCTGCTGGGTTACAACCTGTCTGGAATAGCCTTCCGTATTAACATTCGAGATGTTATTGCCGGTCGTATTCAGCCCCGCATTTGCCGCCGTAAGCCCTGTATATGCAATATTTAATCCAAAAAATGTAGATGGCATTTATCCACTTCCTTCCTTATGCTCCCAGTGTATTGATAATGTGTTCAATCATCTCGTCAATCGCATTTATGTACCGGCTGGAAGCGTTATAAGCATTCTGGAACTTAATCATATTGTTCAGTTCCTCATCATCAGACACTCCCACCACTTGCTGTCTCTTATACTCGGTACTTTCCACCGTCGTGGTCTGGTTATCATAATAGCTTTTGAATACCGAACCGCCGATTGATATCTGATCCACAATATTGGAGTAAAAATCCAATACATTGCACCGGTTTGTATTATTAGGATTCAAAACATATTCTTCATCAGTAAAGACATCCTGCAAAAGCTTCGCTGTCGCATAATCCTCTTTCTTTTCGCCGTTAATAAACTTAAGAAGCGACGGCGACTTTACCAAATCGGGATTGACAATCATATTTGCCGTGGTATACAAAGTGTTTGCCTGCCCCGGCGACGCATCCTCCGGTATGTAATTGCCGTTTTCATCATATCCCGGAGAAGTAATCTTCTGGAACAGCTGCAGGGGATTTCCGTCTTTATCCACAAGATAGCCGTTATCCGCATCTGCGGCAGAGGCAAGCACCTCATTCATTTTTGTTGCAACAATATGTACCAGCTTATCAAATTCCGCCTGAACGTTCATAATGATGGACTGGGAAATATTGGTGTTATAGGTATCGGTATCCGTCTCCAGATCCGTGTAATTCGCCCTGTGATCCCCTCTGGCAAGAAGCTGCGCCTTAATAGAACCAACGTCCGTATTCTTCTCCGTAGACATAACCTGGGTTAAATCGAACACCTTGCAGTTGCTTATATCCGGTACCTCCGTACCGTTGGCCAGAGTAATTGTCTTGGCATCCATTTTCCAGTAAGGTGTATAGAAGCCGTTATCCGCATCGGCAGTGACCGCCAGTTCATAGACTGCTGTTCTCGAAATGAGCTGATGTCCCTCCGCTTTAACAATAATGGCGCCGTCATAATCTTCTTTATATTCTATATTGATAAGTCCCCCCAGTTCATCCAGAAGGGAATTTCTTTCATCTCTTAAATCATTTGCATGCTCAAAGCCCGCTATCTCTATGCTGCAAATCTGCTTATTCAATTCATGAATCCTGCTTGAAATTGTATTGACCCTGTCAATTCCGTTTTTTACCTGAACATTGTAATTGTCCTGCAAATCGCACAAATCGTTATAGGTGGTTTTGGCGCGCTTCAAAAACTGGGATACACGCTGTATCAGCAATCCCTGCTTAACAGTGCTGGCCGGCTCTTTTGCCAGTTCATCCACAGCTTCTTTTAAATTCCCCAGGGACTCACTAAAGGATTTGCCGGTAAATTCTCCCAATAAATCCTCAACCTGAGTAAAAGTGGAATAAGAAACCTGATAGAAAGACATACGTCCCACTTCTCTTCTGTATGTCTGATCCAGAAAATAATCCCTGACCTGTCTTACCCTGGAGTAGTATACTCCCAGTCCTGTTTGTTTATAGGAAACGATTTTTGCATCTTTAGATATGTTATTATAGCTTCTGTCAGCCTGGGCAACCTGCTGCCTTGTATACCCCTGTGTATCCACATTGGACAGGTTGTGGGCTACAGTATTAAGAGCATTTTGACTTGTTTGTAATCCGGATGCACCTATATATAAACTTCCAAATAATCCCATAAGATATCACCTCTCTACCAGCTATTGTTTGGCATCGAATCCTTTCTGGCTGTACCCCATGGTACTTCCCGAATTGTATGCCTCCCGCGTATAATTAGCGGTTTCCGGAGCCGCTTTCATGCTTTTTAGTACATTCATATTGTACTGCACCATCTCCAGAGAGCTTTGAATCAATTCCCTGTTCTGGTTATTGACCCGCACCATCTGATTCATGGTAATTTTCAATTTGGCATGAATTTCAGACAGCTTCCTCTGTTCAGCCGGTCTTCCCGACAAAAGCGCTGTTAGCTTACTCAGCTTCAGTGTCTGAACATCCTTGTTCAATACTGCGGCAATATCCTGCATTACCTGCTCCCGCTCTTTGTCAAGACGGTTTACCTTGCCTACAATAATTTGTTCCTCATCCGTGATTTCTTCCAGTTTTGAAATATCCCCTTCAATAATAACCGGGGTTTTCTTCATGGATAATTCCAACAGCTTTTCATATTCACTATTTTCCTGTTCCAGAAGATCGATCAGATTTTCCACTAAACTAGCCATTGGAATTACCTCATTTCCTACAGAGCAAAGCCGCCCTGATTGAATTTCTCTAAGAGCTTGTCAGCAAAGCTTTCTCCGCTTACTCCATAAGCTCCTGCATCTATCTGTGCTTTAATATCATTTACCAGTTCCGTTCTGATATCCGGCGTCTCCGATAAAGCACTCTTTGCAGTCTGCATATCCTTTCCGGTACCCGAAATAGATAACGCATCTGAGAATCCCTTCTTCTGTGTTTTAGATACCTTTGCCGATTTGGTTGTATTGTAAACCTGCTGTATCTGTGTATATGATCCAATACGCATAAGACTCTCCTCCTTCCATGGATTGTGCTATGTCTTATTATTAGTATCGGCAGATTTTGTAATTTCTTTAGCAATGAGGGGAATTATTTCATTTTCCTTTTTAACGCTTCCTTCAGATACTCATATCTTTTGCGTTTTTCCTCTTTGGCAAAATGAACCTCCCTGAATTGCTCCGGATTATTCTCGTATACCAGAATTTCATCCCCAAACTGCTCGCTGGTTAAGTCAAAGCAGCAATCCCCGATTACGTTGTAGCAGTGGTAATTTCCGCCGGGTCTTAAAACCCCGTACACCTTGCCGCCAAAAATATCCTGTGCCAGAAATGCGGTAATGGAGCATTGGCCGAGGGTTTTATTTTCCGGCGACCATTCATGGCGCATTCTGGGCGCGCAGGTATTTGCACAAAAGATATCCGAAAGGGCATCATATAAATCCCTGGGCGTTTCGATTCCCTTGTACTGATCCGTAATGGCAGAAACATCCGCATGCTCCCAGCCGTAAAATTTGTATGTTTTGGTTTGTCCGCTTTTCATATTCGTTCCCCCGCTTCATCATTTTCAGTCATATATTTTTTCGGTTTCCGCCATTCTTTTCCTTACAGTCTTTCAAAATATTTTTCCATTATGCGGCTTTGTTTGTAATTTTCTCAAATGGCAAAACTGCCGTCCGGCCAAAAGGCCGTGGCGGCAGCTCTTCGCTTTTTCCTTATATGATTGTAAAATCTACTTTAATACAGCTACATCGTAAGCCCCAAGGCTGACCGTTCCCTTAACTTTCTCTCCCGTTATCATCTCCGTATATTCTTTTTCTACCGGAACGATTACGGAATGAGCATTATGGTTCATAAGAAACAGCGCTTCGTTCGCTCCATCGGTGGCAGGAACACATTCAACCCCTTCTATAGCATACGATCCGACAGGAATATCCGACTGGCTGCAAAGATATTTCATCAGATTTTCCATCGCCTTTTCATCCAGATCGCATCCCAGGTAATAAACTCTACCGTTCCCATATGCATTTACCGTCATACATGGTTTGTCCATATAGAAATCTTCAATGTATCTGCCCGCTTCCTTGGCTGTGACCGGACTGATAATATCACACCAGAGCTTGGCCGTACCTGTACCGAATACGCCGGACACTTTTGTTTCCTTTTCAAGCAGGGGATCAAAATCATGAATTTCTATTCCGGCCATCTTTCCAAAATCTCCCGGTATGGTTTCCGTAAGGAACGTATTTTCCATGGTCTTAACGCCGCTTCTAAAGGAAATCAGAAGGTTTCCGCCATTTTTTGCGTAATTTTCCAGATTTTCCTTTTGTTCCTTATTTACCATCAAGAGCGCAGGCGCCAATACCAGACTATAAGCCGTCAAATCTTCTTCCGGCGCTGCAAACTCTACAGGTATTCCCATGCGGTAAAACGCCCTATAGTAATCCAGCAGCAGGGAATCATAATGGAAGCCTTCCACATGCTTATGGATCTCGTGGCTCCACTCACTGTCAAAAGATTTCAGAATCGCTGCCTTGGCTTTCGGCTGCAAAGGGCCATAAGTCTGACTCAGCCGCTTCATCTCTTCTCCTACTTTGGAGATTTCCTCAAATCTCCTGTTCGGCCTCCCGTCATGTCCCAGAATCCCGTGCCAGTATTCTTCCGTGCCGAAAGGGCAGGCCCGCCATCTGAAGTATACGACCGTATCCGAACCGTTGGCTACCGCCTGGTAGGTCCACAGGCGAAGTTTACCCGGTGTAGGAGTGGGTCCCATTTTACTCCACCCGCAGGGACCGCTCTGCTGCTCCATTACCCAGAACGGCTGATGCTTATAACTGCGCAGCAGCGCATGATCTCTGGATACCGTCTCATCTTTAGCTTTTCCCCACTGGAATTCAATATAATTATCCCAGGTCACAAAATCAAGGGTCTTTGACATCTTAAAATAATCGATTCCCGTACCGGAATTTACCGCCGCATCCAGCATATTGGTGGTAATCGGCCTATCACTGTGTTTTCTGATAATATCCACCTGTTCATTCATAAAGCTGATTACCGATTCACTGCAAAATCTGTCATAATCCAGAAGCAGGCTCGGATTTTGTCCCTGTGTATCGTGACAGCAGTCATAGCATGCTCCTGCCCGCGGTATGATGACCTCGTCAAAGCTATTGTAAGTCTGGCTCCAGAAAACAGTGCCGTATGTCTCATTCAGCTTATCGATGGTCCCATATTTGTCTTTCAAAAACTCCCTGAATTTCTTTTCACATTTATCGCAGTAGCACCTTACCGTATCCGCCCAGCCCAGTTCATTGTCAATCTGCCAGCCTTCAATTGCGGGATGTCCCGCATACCTTTCCGCAATTTTTTCTGTTAATTTTCTTACTTTTTCCCTGTAAACATCACTATTAAAGCAATAATGTTTCCTGGTTCCGAATATTTTGCTGTTTCCGTTTATATCCGCCTGGTAAATGGCATCTCCGTATTTATCTGTCATCCATTTCGGCGGCGTTGCCGACGGTGTACCGAAAACGACTGTCATATTATTTGTATGGAGAAAGTCCAGAATTTCATCCATCCATTCGAAATGGTAAACATCTTCTTTTGATTCATACAGGCTCCAGTCAAACTCGCCGATTCGCACAACCCCGATTCCCGCCTGATGCATCATATCCATATCCGTTTTCCAACGCTTCTTCTCCCAATGTTCGGGATAATAATCCACGCCTATCCTCATCTCAATCTTCTCCTTCTGTTCAAGTCCTTTCACTTACAATTCCAAATCAGAAAGTAAACTCTATCTTCTGCAATGCAGCTTCCGCGCTGCAGTTGCCGATATATGCGACATACTTGATATCTTCCGTCACAAATTCATCCTTCTCCTCATCAAAATATGCCATATCCCTTTTTGATACGCTCAGGGACACCTTCGTTTCTTCTCCCGGCTCAAGCTCCACACGTGCAAAATCCTTCAGCGCTTTTACCGGTCTGTCTACTTTGCTTTCCCGACAGCCCACATAAAGCTGTACTACCTCCGCTCCTTTTACGCTGCCGGTATTTTTCAAAGATATGCTGATTTTTGCTGTATCGGCAAAAACCTCCGCCTCCGGTTTACCAAAGGAAAACTCAGTGTAGGAAAGTCCATAGCCAAAGGGGTAGAGTACCTTCCTGCCCTCTTTTTCCATCTTGCAATATCCATGATAATATTCATATTCGATTTCTTCACAGTCCGGATTAAAGTACGGATAATCCTCTTCACTGTAAGCCACGGTATAAGGAAGCTTTCCACCGGGACACACATCTCCAAAAAGAATATCTGCCAGCGCATTTCCACCTTCCATTCCACTGTAGAACGAGAAAACTATGGCCGGAATGTCTTTCTCCCACTCATCGATCAGAATAGCGCTGCTGCCTACAATCGATACAACCGTATTCTTACAGATTCCTTTCACTCCTTCGATCAGGTCAATATCTCTCTGATGCAGTCTCATGGACACACGGTCGCCGCCAACTTCGGCAATATCGCTTCTGTCTGCCAGAAATTCTCCCTCATCACTGTGTATGTATCCGGCCACGATCACTACTGCATCCGCATCTGCCGCAAGTTCTTTTGCCCGCTTGATATCTTTTCCATCGTTAAAAAGAATCTGTGCCTTCGGCATTTTCTTCATCATTCCCTTGAAGGGAGTTACCGTATAGTAAGGATGTACTTTACTCGAACCATGATCGCCGATATTCTCAATGTCTCCCAATACGCCCAACACCACTATCTTTTCTGTGTTTTCCTTATCAAAGGGAAGAACATTTCCTTCATTTTTCAAAAGCACCATAGACTCCTGTGCTGCACGCTTAGCCACTGCCACATGCTTATCACAGGCCAGGATCTCCTCCCCATACTCCTGAGGATCTTTTCTCGTCTCATAGTAGAGCGTTGTCCGTAAAATATATCCGACAGCCTCATCCAAATCTGCCATTTCCAGCCGTCCGTTTTCCAGGGCCTTCGGGATATCTTCCATATAATGACAAAAGCATGGCATCTCTATGTTCATACCGCCCTTTACGCCTTCTACCCCATCATGTACAGCCCACAAAAAGTCCGATAAGGTAAATCCTTCAAACCCCCATTTGTCTCGGAGAATGTCCCGAAGGAGAAAACTGCTTTCCGATGCCTGCCGGCCAAGCACCTTATTATAAGCTCCCATTACCGATGCCGCTCCTTCTTCTATACAGCGCTTAAAATGAGGAAGGAATACTTCATGCAGTGCACGCTTCGATATTTGAACGTCTGCTTTAAAACGGGCATTCTCAATACTGTTCAGCGCAAAATGCTTAATGCATGCCATAACATTCTGACTCTGTACGCCTCTTGTCAGGGCAGCGCCCATTTCTCCCAGATGATACTGATCCTCGCCATAGCATTCCTGAGCACGGCCCCATCTGGGATTTCTTGGAAGGTTAATACATACTCCGCCAAAATAATTGCCGCCTACAGCCCTTACCTCTGCACCGATCACCTTCCCGATCTCTTCTTCCAGTTCCCGGTCAAAAGTAGCTCCTCTTGCCATAGATACAGGAAAACAAGTGGCAGAACCCGCAACTACACCTCTAGGTCCATCCACAAACCGCACATTAGGCAGTCCCAGTCTTTTAACTTCCATTGTAGGGTAAGGCTTTACATTGTAATGTTCAATCAGAAACAAATCGTCCAGAAGCTTCTGCTCCGTTACCTGTCCGGACATAATTCCGATCTTCTCATCCACCGTCAGCTTTGGAAGCAATTCTTCCACAAATGTACTGATCATTTCTTTGCTACAGTTTTCTGTTAATTTTGTGTTTTTTACTACTTCTCTCATTCCGTCCTCCTTTTAATATCAGCTTTTGCCTGTAATATGAATTTTTCCGGGTACCCGGGCATATATGTATACCGCTTTACTATTTACGCTTCGCATATTTTCTCATATCGATTATTACTGCCAACAGAATAATCAGACCTTTCACAATATACTGCCAATACATGTTCACGCCGATAAACGACAGGCCGTAGTTAATGACTGTAAAAATAAGAACACCGATTACGATACCGCCTACCGTACCGATACCGCCGGACATGGACACGCCGCCTACTACGCAGGATGCAATAGCATCCATTTCATATCCGTTTCCTGTCGTATTGGATGCGCTTCCGATTCTTCCTACCTCCAGCACCGCTGCAAAAGCATAAAGAATCGCCGCCAGGGCATAGATGGAAACTTGAATTTTCACTACATTTACGCCTGATACCTGAGCTGCCTCCGGGTTACCTCCGATGGCATACATATATTTCCCAAATTTCGTCTTATTCCACAAAATCCACATGGCAGCAACAATAACCGCTGCTATAATGATTAAGTACGGAATCTGTAGCGGACCTATCTTCAAACTCTTGATACAAATATCCGTAATTCTGTTGGTAATTCCGCCAATGGGCTGTGCGCCGTAAGGTTCCCTGTCGAAATAAATAGACGCCGCGCCATAAAGCACAAGCTGCATAGCCAGTGTGGCAATGATCGGGGGTACCTTTAAAACTGCCACACAAATACCTGACAGCATTCCCAGTACCGCACAAATCGCCGCGACTACCAAAAAAGGTACGATGACCGGGAGCTCTGCAAGGTTCGGATACATCCGGTATGCATAGCTGGCAGACTGCAGCATGGAAGCAGAAATAACTGCCGCCAGACCTATCATACGTCCGGTTGACAAATCGCACCCGCGTATCATCAGAACCATTCCTGCTGCCAGGGCAATGATAATTCTTGTTGATGACTGCGCCAAAATGTTTTTAAAATTTACGATGGACAGAAATCTGGGCTCGATACAGATTACTACAATAATCAGCACCAGCAATACCAGATAAATAATTTTTTCCATCAAGAAATCTTTCAAAGAAAAATTTTCTCCTACAAGGGTTTTTTTAATCTTTTCCACTTTTGTCCCCTCCAATTATATGTATTTAGCCGAAGCTTCCATTATTTCAAACTGAGTCGCTTCTTTTGCATTAAAGGTTCCTGCCTGTGTTCCGTTGCTCATGACCATAATTCTGTCACATATCCCGAAAAGTTCCGGCATTTCCGAACTGACCACTATAATGCTTTTATCTTCTTGCACCAGTTGATTCATCAATTGATATATTTCATATTTTGCCCCTACATCAATACCTCGCGTAGGTTCATCCAGAAGCAGGATTTCCGGATCGGTCAAAAGCCACCGTCCCAAAATTACCTTTTGCTGGTTTCCTCCTGACAGATTTCCTATCTTGGTACTGTCAGAGGGTGTTTTAACGTGAATTTTCTGAATCATTTCATCCACATTCTTTTTAATTTTCTTGTTGTTTAAAAAGCCATTCTTCCGGTAAATATCGAGATTGGCAATAATCGTGTTGAAGGAGACACTTAAGTCCTGAAAGATACCGTCCTTTCTTCTTTCCTCCGTCAGCATTGCAAATCCGTGTTCCATTGCTTCCCTCGGCGTTCTGTTCTGAATTTCCTTTCCTTTGTATATAATCTTCCCTGCTCCTTTTTCCCTGATACCAAACAAGGTTTCCAGCACTTCTGTCCTTCCCGCGCCAACCAGTCCTGCTATACCGAGAATTTCTCCTTTTCTCAGTTCAAAATTTACATCCTTTAATGCCGGCGTCAGGGTAGCAAGATTCTCTACCTTTAATACTACTTCGCCGGGAGTCACATTTCTCTGCGGATATCTTTCTTTCAGTTCACGTCCTACCATCATCCGGATCAAAGAATCTGTGCTCAATTCTTCTTTCGGCTCGGTTGCTACCCACTTTCCGTCCCTCATGACAGTAACCTCATCCGAAATTTGCAGAATTTCTTCCATCTTATGGGAAATATAGATAATGCTGACGCCGTTGCTCCTTAATTTATTTATTATCTTAAATAAATGCTCAACCTCATTTTCCGTCAGGGAAGACGTGGGCTCGTCCATAACAATTACTTTTGCATCATAGGACACCGCCTTGGCAATCTCGATCATCTGTCTCTGCGCCACCTGCAGCTTTCCTGTTTTTACCGACGGATCTACATTGATCTCAAATTCATCAAATATCTTTTTTGTATCATCATACATTTTTTTATGATTTACCAGCCCCCGCTTCATGGGAAATCTCCCCAGCCAGACATTTTCCATCACGCTGCGGTCCAGCACCTGATTTAATTCCTGATGTACCATGGAAATGTGATTCCTCAGCGCTTCTGCCGGTCCGCTGAAATTTACTTTTTCATTGTCCAGAATAATTTCTCCCTGATCCAAGGCATAGATTCCAAACAGACATTTCATCAATGTGGACTTACCTGCACCGTTTTCCCCCATTAAGGAATGAACGGTTCCCGGTCTTACCTTCAATGTCACATCGTCTAATGCTTTGACTCCGGGAAATGCTTTTGTGATATTTTTCATCTCCAGAATATACTTATTCACACCATCCATCCGTTTCCTTTCTTCCGTTTTCTATTTTTCGGAAAATAATAAACTGCCCCAAAAGCCTCCTCCTTGCAGGAATATCAAGCTTTCGGGGCAAAATACTTTAGCTTTGCAACAACTCAGGCTCTTTCGCTGTTACATTTTTTATTCAGTATAGTTTGCAGCCGCTACATCTACGTTCTCCGCTGTAATCGCAGCATAAGGAACACGTACCGCCTTGGATCCGTCCGTATCGAATTCGAAGTCTAATCCGTCCAAGGGATCTTTACCCTGGGATACATTTTCTGCAATTTTAACAATTACCTTGCCCTGTGTAGCAGCATCCTGCAAAACAGAACCTATTACTTCTCCGCTTTCAATCTTTGCCAGCATTTCAGGCAATGCATCTATTCCGATAATCGGAATATAACGTTCACTTTCTGCTCCGTCTAAATTAAATCCCGCAGCTTCAATAGACTGCAGTACGCCAAGCGCCATTGCGTCATTTCCGCAAATAATGATTTCTATATCGTCGTCATACTTGGAAATCCATGCATCCATTTTCTCTTTTGCCTTTGCGGTGTCCCACATACCCGTGTCTCTTTCCAGCACTTCAATTTCGATGCCGGCATCCGTAATCGTAGATTCCACATAATCAGCTCTAGGCTGGCTTGCGGTATGTCCCGGATCGCCCATAACATTAATGATCTGCAGCTTACCGTCTCCATTCTTATCCATTTCCGGATGTGCCTTCCAGTACTCTACAATCATCTCTCCCTGGATTGCTGCACCATAGTCACCGCCTGTAGATGTTACCTGATACAGGTTATCATAGGAAGCTACCACATCTTTATCCGTAATTTCTTTATTGAAGAAGATAACCGGTACATCGCCTGCGTCCTTACACTTCTGAACGATAACAGGCGCTGCGGTAATATCTACTACAGACACGCAGACTGCAACTGCACCTTTTGCCAGCGCGGTATCAATCTGATTCAGCTGAGTTGTCTGATCCAGCTGTCCGTCATCTACATTTACCTGAAACACTCCGTCGCTGGAATTGGCAATTGCCTTTGCAAGATAAGAGTTAAAGTTATCTGTAGATGAGTAAATGCCCGCTCCTAAAATCGGTAAATCGCCTGTACTTGCAGCTTCTTTCGCATTCTCCTCTTCCTGAGGCGCTTCAGGCACATTTTCTGTGTCCACATTTTCTTCCGTTACCTGTTGCTGTTCTTCCTGCGCCGGTGTGCTTCCACAGCCTGCAAGCATAGCTGCAATCATGGCAGCGGATAAAATAATACTAATTGCTTTTTTTCTCATGTTTTTACCTCCCTGGTTATTTTGTACATTTAATATAGCATTTGCCCCTTTAATTTCATACTTTCTATCTTTAGATTAGGGGGGATGATTTTTAGAAATATACAATTTGACCAGTTTTTTATTTGCATAAAAAAATTATTTGTTATTTTTTACGGTTTCCTTATTAAGCAGATTGTTGACGCTATACTTATAAAATAATCCAACCTTATTTTTGTGCAAAGTTTACGAAAATATAACATCAAAGTAACCAAAGCAGTCCTTTTCACACAAAAACAGACATGTTTCCATGCCTGTTTCTTTTTTCCCGTCTTATTCGCTGTATAGCAGCTGGTAAATCTCATTCTCATCTACCATATGGCCGTCCCTGATATAAATATTACTCCCTTCCATCAGATTCAAATCTGATAAATTCGTCGTCAACGCAATAATTGTGATTCCTCTGTCCTGCAGCTTTGCAAACATCTCCAAGGTTACTTTTCTGATATGAATATCCAGTTCCAGAAACGGCTTTTCGCAGATAAGCACTTTAGGCGCCGCCAAATAATATTTGCCCAACTGAATTTTCTGGAGGACATCCGGCGATAAATTCCTCAGTTTCCGATTCGCCATCCCTTCCCCAAGGTTGTTCTCAATATACTGGTATACACTCTTTCTGTATTTAGGCATCATCCAGAGCATTCCCACCTTTTCTGTCAGTTCCAGCATAAGATTGTCCGCAACCGTCATATCCTGTATCAGCATGCTCCTATATGGCATTTCCCCGCTGTAACGTAAGCCTTTCTTTCTCCATTCCCGAATATTTCTGCAATGCACCTTTTTCTCTTCCAGATAAACCGCACCTGATTGAATCCTTCCTCCATCCATAAAAATCTCTTTGAAGTCTTCCATATTTCCCGCATTGATAAAGAAAATCTTAAGGACTTCTCCTCTTTCTGCAGAAAATGAGATATCTTTCAATTCCGGCGTACATATCTTTTCCATCCGGAACACTGTATCTTCAGCGTCTTCTATTTCTCCCATCCTTAATCCGGGCTCCGGTTTCTTTTCCGTTCCTTCCTGCCTGCCCGCCAAAAAGTCATACAGTTTCTGTTTGTCAACAAATTCCGGCTCAAAGCATCCCATATCTTTGCCATTCTTTATGATCAATAACTGATTGGTCCAATTAAATGCAATATCATCAAAAGTCTCCAGCAAAATAAAGCTCAGCCCCTTCTGCTTCAATTTCAGCAAAAGGCGATATATTTCCGCTCGTTCGTTCTTCTGAAGAAATCCTGTCAGATCCGCCAGAACAACAACACTCTTCTTCTCTGCATAGGCTTTAATCAGTTCTATGACCACTCTCTCTTTTACTGTCAAAGACTTAACCGGCTTGTTCAGCTGCATGAAAACATCAAAAATATCACAATATTCTTTTGTCATCTCATAGTATTTTTTCTTATGTACAATATTGCTTTTATCCGCAAAAATACAAACATTCTCCGCAATGGATAAGGACGTCAGCAGTTTGCTCTTTTTTTCTATGACCGAAAATTCACGAGCCAGCATCTGAATCGCATTTCCATTTTTAACAAGACTATGCCGGAATCTGACTCTTCCTCTGACAACTTCGCATCCTCCCTCAAAAAAGTCCAGCAGAGTGTTTCTTTCGTCTATACTGTCGCAGATAATCCCGTAAACATCTCCTTCATACAAGTGCATATTAAATCCACGAATGATTTCTTTGGCATTTTCTCTCAGCGTAGTCTCTTCCAATGCAAACAGTTCTTTTTTCATCTTTTAAACCTTATCCTTCTTATATAAGGCCGGAAGTATCAGGGTTACCTTCGTTCCTATTCCCACAATGCTGTCCACACGAATCCCATACCTTTCCCCAAATAGGAGCTTGATTCGCCGGCATACATTTTTCAGGGCTATTCCCCCCATCTTCCCTTCTCCATCCTCTACAATATAGCCTACAGACACACGATCTAACCGTTCGCTCAGTTCTGAAAGCTTCTTTTCCTCAATTCCCACGCCGTTATCACTGATACAAATATGCAGATCATCATCTACCAGCTCAAGCACCAGGCTGATCCGTCCTTTTTCGCGCTTCCTTTCCAATCCATGAAAAATCGCATTCTCGATTATCGGCTGCAAAGACAGTTTCGGACACTGCATCCGAAGAATATTCTCCTCTTCATCACAAATCCGGACTTCTATGGATAATTTCTCGCCAAAACGATACTGCTGGATCTTAAAATAATTCTCTACATTATCCAGTTCCTCTCTGATTGTAACCAGATTGCTGTTCTCCGTAATCGTATAGCGGAAAAATGAGGATAACGTCTCTGTAATATCCGCGATATTATCCATTCCGGCACACAGTGCATCGCCTCTTATTGCCTCAAGTGTGTTATAAAGGAAATGCGGATTGATCTGATTCTGCAAAGCCAGAAACTCAGCCTGCTTCGTTGAAAGCTGTATCGTATACTGCCGTTCCAAAAGTCCGTCCAAACGCTCCACCGCCGGCGCCAGCATCGGAAACAGATTCCCTATATGGTCAATAAACTCCTGATAAATCTTTCCCTCTGAAAATCTCTCGCATAAATCCCTGTAATACTTTTCTTTTTTTAATAGAAAGCACAGTCCCGAAATGTCTGCCGCCATAAAACATACTACAAGCAAAATCAAACATATCAGCACTTGTACACTCAGCTTCCATACTCCAAACAAAGACAGTAAGTTCACTGTCATTGCCGCTGTTAAAAAAAGTATCTGCATAACGCAGAATATCTTTATCATTGTAAAATAATACTTTTTTTCCATGATTTCCCCGCCATTCGTCAAACCGGTACGTTTCTGTCATCCACGCTGCAGAAATCAACTGTACAATTTTCTATATTCCGATGGCGTCAGGTTCGTCAGCTTTTTAAATATTCTGGAAAAATATTTAAGATCTGTATACCCGACTTCAGCTGCAATATTCGCTACATCCTGGTTAGTCTGCACCAGAAGATTTTTGGCATTCAGGATCCGGATTTCAATCACATAATCCATAAAATTCTGACCTGTGGATTTCTTGAACATACTGGAAAAGTATGCCGGATTAAAACCAATATGATTGCTTACGTTCTCCAGGCTGATCGTCTTATTATAATTTTCATTAATATATTGCTTAGCCAGACGAATCGGTCTTATCTCCTGATTCTTCTGCACCTCCGCATATTGGGCCAGGATCTTGCAGCAGTTATCTGTCAGCCAGTCAAAGACTTCATCAAAGCCGTACAGATACAAATAGCCCTTCATCAATTTATGGGATGTAATCTTTACTTCCGAACTAAACCAGTTATTTACCCCCAAGACAAATGTTTCCACCAATTCGCGATATACGCCGTAAATCAGTTCTCCATTATTCAGATAACCGGACAATTTTTCTTTAATCTTATACAGCGTTGCACGAAATTCTTCCACATCTATCAGTTCTATATTTCTCAGCAGACTTTTCTTTCTTTCCATCGTCACAATATCTGCCGTCTGCATATCTCCCGCAGCTTCCCCGACGTCTTCCAGCAGGAACTCTTTTTCTTTACTGAACCTGTTTTGCATTGCTTTATCGGCAGTACTCATGCTTTCGCCATACCGCTCCAATTGATCTACAGTTCTTCCCACACTGATCACAACCCTGGATCCGGGGAATAGAGCTTTAATATTAGATATGTCCACCTTCAGCCTATACAGCTGACCGATAAACTCTTCTCTTCTGTCCTCTGCAGAATTGAAAAGACAGATTACTTCTTCATCATGAACAATGCTCATCCATTCTGAACAATATTTTTCCAACCGTTCCCTCATCATTTTCTGTATCTTTGGAAGCAGAAAACCATATTCTTCGTTATCTTCCATTACAGTATTCGTAAATAAATGAACAACCACATGCGTAAAATATTTTCCCGAAAATCTGCATTCAAATTCTCTATAGATGTCTTCCCCGTCCATCATCAGCATTGATTGCCTGTAATTGTCAACCAGTTCTGACAAAAAACTGTTTTTTACCTTCTGCTGTGTCATTTGAAGATGATTGCGCAGATTTTCTTTTTCTTCCAACGCATTGGCAGTTGCGTTATGTTTTTCCAATATTTTATGCAAAACAGCTCCCAGTTCTTTCTTCTTGATCGGTTTCAGAAGATAATCCTCGACTCCAAGCTTAACCGCCTGCTGCGCATATTCAAACTGACTGTAACCACTGATGATCACAAAGAAAACCTTTTTGCCAAATTCCAATTCCCTTATTGTCTTTTCGACAAGTTCGATTCCGTCCATACCGGGCATTCTGATATCCGTGATCACAATATCCGGTTGTTTCTCTACAATTATTTCATAGGCTTTTACTCCGTCATTCACGATTCCTATTACTTCCATCCCCAGTTCTTCCCAGTGGATTAAATGAAAAACAAGCTGACTTACTTTTATTTCATCGTCCGCAATCAATACTTTCAGCATAGCCTACCTTCCTCCTATACGTGTCCCCCCTGCGAATTTTCTCGTTTGTTATCTGTCTTTTCCTAAACCTTTCCTACTGCACGGAATGTTATACTTCTTTATTTTAAGTGACGGAATCGATAATGACAACTGTTTTTTATTGGCATTCAGTAATGCATCCGGGCATCTTCTCTAATCAATCATAATCCACATCATACTCGATAATATTCCCTGAAGCTGCATCAATCGTATAATCATACTCTGTTCTGCCGGAATGGAATTCAATTTCATATTCCGCTCCTCCGTCATCATTCTCTAACTTTTCTTTTGTAAATACCACATCCGTCTCGCTCAGATTTGCATGATTCAACGCAATCTCCTTCGCACGGTCAACTCCGATATAATGATTGTCGGAGCTGTTTGGGGCACTGTTTACCGGATTCTCCCGAATCTGAAATGGCTCAACGCTCTTTTCAAGCACCGTCTTATCAGAAGCATTGATTTCATAATCGTATTCTGCATCGGAAGTGTAAAATTTAATATCATACACCTGCATTCCTTTGTCATAATCAAGCTCTGCCTTTTTAAACGTGACATCTGATTCTGACAAACCCGCGTCTGTAAGAGCTGCCGCCTTCGCCTCATCAAGAGAATACTCTTGTGACTGTGCGGCACCATTTCCGTCTATAACGGGTTGATTTCCTTTATCTTCCTGTAGCTGCGCAGAGCTGTTTCCATCCGCAGCAGATTGGTTTCCTGCATCCGGCAGCAGATTCTGTTCATAATTGTTACCGTCTGCTCCTCCTTCAATGTCCCTTGCAATAATAGCTCCATCCTTGGCCTGAATGAAATATTCATACTCTGAACCATTGTTGTAGAATTCAACTTCGTACTGAAAACGTCCGTCATCAAATTCAAGCCTGATGCGCAGAGCCGATGCTTCTGCTTCGTTCAAACCTGCATCCCCCAGGGCGACGGCCTTTGCCTCTGTCTTGGTAATCAGAGTACTCTTAACTGCTATTGCAATAATGGCCGCAATAACAACTACCATACAAATCACTGAAATAACTGCTCTCTTTGGCGTACTGAATAATCTTTTCATACTATCTGTCTCCCTTTCATATTTATAACAAAAATTGTTTCCCACTACCCCGATATATCCGAAACTTAAATTATTCCAATTTCTGTAATCAATCTGAGTCCTTCAGCAATACTCCCGCCTCTTTCAAATAGATTGTTGCCTTATGATAATAGTCGCTCTCATACTCATAGTTCAATCTCTACCGATTACTAAAATTTTATAAAAAAGACTTCCCCAAAAAGAGAAGTCTTTTATTATGCTACTTGTCGAGTGTCTTCATCGTCGGGAACAACAAAACATCCCTGATCGCCGGTGCATTGGTCAACAGCATGACCAGTCTGTCGATACCGTATCCGATACCTCCTGTAGGAGGCATACCGATTTCCAGCGCATTGAGGAAATCCTCGTCCGTGGTGTTGGCTTCTTCATCGCCTGCTGCCAGGGCTGCTTCCTGGGCTTTGAAACGCTCCCTCTGGTCAATGGGGTCATTTAACTCAGAATATGCATTGCACATTTCCCTAGCGGTAATAAACAGTTCGAAACGCTCCACATAATCGGGCTTGTCCGGTTTCCTCTTGGTCAAAGGACTGATTTCCACCGGATGATCCATAATAAATGTGGGCTGAATCAGGTTCTCTTCCACAAACTCTTCAAAGAACAGATTTAAAATATCGCCCTTTGTGTGCCTGTCTTCGTAATGAACATCCTTTTCATCCGCCAGCTTCTTAGCCGCTTCCGTATCGGCAACTTCATCAAAATCAATCCCTGTATATTTTTTAACCGCCTCAATCATGGTCATACGCTCAAAAGGCCTGCCGAGATCGATCATATATTCCCCGTAAGGGACTGTTGTGGTGCCGCATACCTCTTTAGCCACATGACGGAACATGTTTTCTGTCAGCTCCATCATACCGTTATAGTCAGTATAAGCCTGATATAACTCCATCAAGGTAAACTCCGGATTATGTCTGGTGTCCAATCCTTCGTTACGGAATACCCGTCCGATTTCATAAACCTTTTCAAGCCCTCCTACAATCAGTCTCTTTAAGGGGAGCTCTAAGGAAATACGCAGCTTCACATCCTCATCCAAAGCATTATAATGGCTTTCAAAGGGTCTTGCCGCAGCGCCGCCTGCATTGGATACAAGCATAGGGGTCTCTACTTCCATAAAGCCCTGTTCATCCAGAAACCTTCTGATAGAAGAAATAATTCTGGAACGCTTTACAAACGTTTCCTTTACTTCCTGATTCATAATCAGATCCGTATAACGCTGACGGTAACGGATATCCGTATTGGTCAATCCATGGTATTTCTCCGGCAGTATCTGCAGACTCTTGGAAAGCAAGGTCACATTTTCTGCATGAATGGAAATTTCTTCGGTTTTTGTCTTAAATACCTCTCCCGAAATACCGACAATATCGCCTACGTCATATTTTTTGAAATCAGCATAGGATTCTTCCCCCACGCTGTCCCTTGCCACATAGGACTGGATATTTCCTTTCAAATCCTGCACGTTGCAAAAGGAAGCTTTACCCATAACACGTTTGGACATAATTCGTCCTGCCACCGTTACTTTTTTCCCTTCCAGTTCTTCAAAATTATCCTTGATATCCATGCTGTGATGCGTCACGTCAAATTTTGTGATCCGGAAAGGGTCCTTTCCCGCTTCCGTAAGAGCCGCCAGCTTTTCCCTGCGCACTTTTAAAAGCTGGTTTATATCCTGCTCCTTAGGCTGTTGATTCTGCTTGTTCTGTTCTGCCATTTCTTTTCTCCTATTACCATAACGGTACTTCTGATCCCTAGGCTTCGTTTTTATGCCTCGGATGCTCTCTGAATTTCCAAAACCTTATATTTCAATACGCCTGCAGGCACTTCAACCTTAACAGTCTCTCCTACCTTAGCGCCCATCAGCGCTTTTCCTACGGGAGACTCGTTGGAAATCTTGCCCTTTAAGCTGTTTGCCTCAGTGGAACCTACAATTTTGTAGGTTAAGTCCTGTTTCATTTCCATATCTTTAATCTTAACGACGCAGCCGATGTTGATTTTGTCCAGGTCCACTTCATCCTCTACAACAACTTCCGCATTCTTTAATATTTTCTCCAGCTCTTCAATACGGGCCTCCAAATCACGCTGTTCGTCTTTTGCAGCATCATATTCGGCGTTTTCGGATAAATCGCCCTGCTCTCTCGCCTCTTTGATTTTCTGGGCGACTTCCTGTCTTTTGACTACCTTCAAATCATGTAATTCATCTTCGTATTTTTTTAAGCCTTCGTACGTTAATATATTCTTCTTTGCTTCCATGAGATACCCTTCTTTCTATAGGTTCCGGTATACATCCTTGCAAATAAAGATATATGCCGCCCCGATTAACTAAGGTATTATACCTTATTATGAAAAGCCCTGTCAAGAATGTTAGCACAGGAATCAAAAGTTATTTCTTCTCCCGCCTTTCTCAGACTCCTTATTTTTTTCTGATCTCCGAAAATCGAGAAGAAAAAACAGCCCTTGCGGCACCGGATATTGCTCTCAAAAGGCATCCTTGTACAATCCAGCACATAATCGCAAAACGCCAGTTCCCCAAAAGACGCCGTGACCGTAATGGCAAGTCCGTACTGCTCCCATGCATCCTCTACCAGCTCCTGATACCGGGCCTTTTCTTTTGAAAAAATAATAAGGAAATTGATTTTGTCATAGCATCTTCTGATCAGGGCGATTAAATCCCGTCTTCTTAACATATCCCCCTCTACAATTCCAATCCGGATTCTTTTACCGAAATTCATTTTTTCCAGAAAGTCTTCAGCAAAATGCAGACGCAGACTGTAGGGATAGTCCTGCCTGTGTTTCATTTGATAAACGTCGCAGACTTTATTCTGCCCTATTTCCTCCCGGTTCTTTTCACTGACGGCTTCCTTATCATCACTCCCACCGCCTTCCCTGCCGTAATTTTCGCCGTTCCTTTTCTGCCTGATTGTAGAATTTCCGCTTTTACAAGCTTCCCTCCCTTCTTCTATCTTCTGTGCATATTTTTTTACCTTCCGGTCTATCCACCTTTTTGTAAAAAAATCTCCTTTACCGGTTTCCGGCGCGTTTTCCATGAAAATACATACCATGTCTCCAATCCGAACCCGTACCCCTGATTCCCGTACTTCTTCCTTTTCTCCTACGGAAGACGGTTCGTACGCAAACCGGTTCCTTGCACAGGGCTTCCACAAAATAACCTTTTTCGCCTGGTTGAAAAAATTTCCCGCCAGCATTTCTCTGGGCGGGAAACATAAAATATATTTGGTTTTTACCGGGATTTCAATAAAGGTCTCTTCACCCTTTGCGGCATCATGATGATTCAAAAAAAATTTTCTTTTCATAGTTCATTTTATGTCTGACCCTCAAATTTATGATTCCTTTAAGCGCCGAATAATGCGTTCACGCCTTCCTTCAATTCCTCCATGGTCTCCATCTCGTTGATTTTCCCCCGGAATCTTGCCGAATCGTGCATCCCCGTCGTATACCAGGATACATGCTTTCTCATTTCCCTGACCGCAATATATTCTCCCTTATATTCCGTCATCAGTTCTGCATGTTCCAGAATCGTTTGCCGGATTTCTTCTTTCGAAACAGGTTCAGGCAGGATTCCTTTGGAAAGATAATCGTCTATCTGCTTAAAAATCCACGGATTTCCTCTTGCCGCCCTGCCTATCATAATGCCGTCGCAGCCGGTTTCCTCCAGCAATGCCTTTGCGCTTTCAGGGTCTTTTACATCCCCGTTACCGATAACAGGAATGGAAACCGCTTCTTTTACCTGTCTGATAATGTCCCAGTCTGCACTGCCGCTGTAATACTGCTCCCTTGTACGCCCGTGAACTGCAACGGCAGCCACGCCGCAGTCCTCCGCAATCCTTGCTAACTCCACGGCATTGATATGCTCATCATCAAAGCCCTTCCTGATTTTAACCGTAACAGGCTTTTTGACGGCCTTTGCCACCGCAGCCATAATCTTTCTTGCCAGTTGGGGATTTTTCATAAGGGCTGAGCCTTCCTTGTTGTTTACCACCTTGGGAACCGGGCATCCCATATTAATATCCAGTACGGAAAAAGGCCTTTCCTCTATCCTTTTTGCTATTTCCGCCATCAACTCCGGCTGGGAGCCGAAAAGCTGCAGGGAAACCGGCACTTCCTCCGGATGGATTCGCAAAAGCTCCTCCGTATTGCGGTTATGATAATGGATTGCCTTGGCGCTGACCATTTCCATACACAAGAGTCCCGCTCCCTTCCTTTTGCAAAGCAAACGAAATGGCAGGTCCGTAACGCCTGCCATGGGAGCTAAAATTACCGGACTGTCCAAGGTTAATCCGCCTATTTTCAATGTTTTCATTCTGTACTCCGTTTATTTTATAGTATCCTGCGGCTATTTTTCCGTCTTATATTCCGCTCATAAACAGCCATGGTTCTTCATCCCACAGCAATTGCACGAATCACATTTCTTCTTCCAGCAAATCCGCCGGGTTTTCCTTTAAAACAAAAACCTTATAATACAAGCTTAAGGATTCAAACATTTCCTGTCTTGTTCTTTTGATTTCCGCCACTAAAAGCCCGGCGGAAATTTCATCATAGAGAACATCATCCTCCGACGCTTCCGTTTCTATGGTAATGTCCCCGTCTTCCTCAAAAATAATTTTAAAAATCCCGCCCGCTTCCTGGGCAAACAGAACGCTTATAATATGAAGTTCATTCTGGATGGATTCCGGCAGAGACTGAAAGGTCTTGTTAAAAAAATATTTCATTTCATATTTATTTGCCGCACACAAGACCATACGCCCGTCGGGGGTTCTACCCTCATCATTTTTTATATTTTCCAGATTATCACTCATTGCCTAAACCTCTGTCTTTTCTATCCTTTTCCTTTTGCTGTCTCTCCAATTCATCCGCCATTTCTAAACATAGTGCAATAACGCCGTATCTGTCCGCAGCGTCTTTGTAAAGCCATCGGATGCCGCCCCTCTTTTGTACGAATATCCCAGATACCTCTTATACATATCCGTAAACACCCCTGACACTGACCTCGCCCGCATAAACGGCTTCTATACTGCCGTCTTCCTTTTCTACCAAAAGCTCGCCTTTTTTGTCAATGCCTCTTGCGATTCCTTCAAATTCATTCTGCGGGTCTAATACCCTGACCTTTTCGTCTTTATTGACCAGCCGCTTTCCATAGTCTTCCATGAGAAGGGACAAATCCATAGTCTGCAAAAATCTCTCATAGTATTTTTCAAAGCACTCCATGCATTTTGCCACAATAGGCGCCCGCAAAACCTTTTCTCCCTTTTCTATACATAAGGAAGTGGCCTTATCCCTGATTTCCTCAGGAAATTCCGTAACATTTACATTAATGCCGGTGCCGATGACTACATATTGGATATAGCCTGTCGCCTCCGTGCTCATCTCCGTAAGAATACCGCAGATTTTCTTCCCGTCGATCACTACGTCGTTGGGCCATTTAATCTGTACCTTCAGCCCGCAGATTTCCTCTACCGCTTCCGCCACAGCCATGGCGTCGATCAATGTAATCATGGGCGCCAGATCCGGCCGGAAATCCGGACGGAGTCCCAAGGTCATATAAATATTGGTATCCGGCGGAGACTGCCAGCTTCTGCCCCTTCTGCCCCTGCCCTGGTTCTGCTCTCCCGCAACCGCCAGAACGCCCTCCGGCGCGCCGTTTTCAAGGTAGCTTTTGGCATCCAGATTAGTGGAGCCGGTTACCTTTGCATAATGGAGTTCTCTTCCTACCCACTTTGTTTTCAGCCTGCTGGCTATTTCATTTTCATTTAAAACATCCTCCTGTCCCACAAGATGATAGCCCTTGTTGGGAACAGCTTCTATTTCATAACCGCTTTCCTTTAACTGGTTAATCGCCTTCCACACCGCCGTCCGGGAAACGCCGAACTTATGACAAAGCTCCTGTCCCGAAATATAGCCGTCCCTTTCCCGCAGTAGTGTTAATATTTCTGCTTTCATGTAAGCATCTCCTAAATCATTCCATACGCTCTTGGCTTCTCACGGTTCTTTTACCCGCATCCTATATTCTCTCCTGCGTTCTGCAAAAAGCCTATGCGCCCAAAGTTGCCGCCATAACCGCTTTGATGGTATGCATACGGTTTTCCGCCTCATCAAAGACCACTGACTGGGAAGATTCAAAAACCTCGTCGGTCACTTCCATTTCCGTAATGCCGAATTTTTCTCCCATCTGTATGCCGATCTTTGTCTTTAAATCGTGGAAAGCAGGCAGACAGTGCATAAAAATCGCCGTATCCTTTGCATTTGCCATAATCCTGCCGTTGACCTGATAAGGAGAAAGCTCTTTGATTCTTTCCTCCCATACCTCGTCCGGTTCGCCCATGGAAACCCATACGTCCGTATAAATCACATCTGCATCCCTGGTTCCTGCCATAGCGTCTTCCGTAAGGGTAATGGCGCCGCCGTTTTCCTTTGCAATCTGCTCACAGGTTTTTACCAGCTCTTTAGAGGGAAAATACTTCTTTGGCGCACAGGCCACAAAGTCCATGCCCATTTTCGCACAGGTTACCATCCAGGAATTGCCCATATTATAACGGGCGTCTCCCATATACGCCACCTTTTTCCCTTTTAAGCCTCCCAAATGCTCCCTGATGGTCAAAAGATCCGCCAGCATCTGTGTGGGATGAAACTCATTGGTCAATCCGTTCCATACAGGAACTCCTGCATACTTTGCCAGCTCCTCCACAATCGACTGTTCGAACCCTCTGTATTCAATCCCTTCATACATTCTTCCCAGTACTCTTGCAGTATCCGCAATGCTCTCCTTTTTCCCGATCTGGGAACCGGAGGGATCTAAATAGGTAGTCCCCATGCCAAGGTCATGTGCCGCCACCTCAAAGGAACATCTTGTACGGGTACTGGTTTTTTCAAAAATCAAGGCTACATTCTTTCCCCTTAAGGTATCCACCGGAATTCCTTTTTTCTTTTTGTCCTTATATTCAGCCGCCAGATCCAACAGATAGGTAATCTCCTCCGGCGTATAATCCAACAGCTTCAAAAAATGCTTTCCTTTCAAATCTGCCATTTTTCCATCCTCCTCAAAATCATCTGCAGCTCATCATAAAATGATTCATAAATCTCGCTCTTTTCCTATCTTAACTTATCCTTCCCTTTGTTGCAAGCCTAATAAAGCATCGGAAATCACAAAGCATGGAATCTGACAGGGATTACAATTTCCTTACAATGGTTAAACTATTCTCAGGTATGGCAAAAAAATTTTCCATCCCAAAAACAACAAATTCATTACCCTCCCCCTGGGGCACCTATTGCCTTTGCCCTGAGGGCATAGTATAAAATACGTTTGCAGAGGGACCGAAAGAGACAGGAAGTCTTTGAAGCATCCTTCTAAGCAGGCAAGGCCCAACCGGCCCGGCCTCTGCTAAAAACCAATCCTTATCAAAAAGGAAACATAATGTAGGAGGAAAACACTATGCTTACGATCGATCATTTAACCAAACATTACAAGGGCAGCAATAAAGGCGTTACCGATATCTGCCTGGAAATTGAAGCAGGCGATATCTACGCCTTTATCGGCCACAACGGCGCCGGCAAGACAACGACTATAAAATGCGTTGCCGGCATTCACGATTTTGATTCCGGAAAAATCCTGATAGACGGAAGCAGCATCCGGGAAAGTCCGCTTCTATGCAAAAGCAGATTTGCCTATATTCCGGATAACCCCGATTTGTACGAATATCTGACCGGTATTCAGTATCTGAATTTCATTGCCGACGTTTTTAACGTCCCTGCCCGCATACGGGAGGAGCTCATCGGACGTTACGGAAACGAATTTGAGATCACATCCTCCCTGGGGGATTTAATCTCCACCTATTCCCACGGCATGAAACAAAAGCTGGCCATCATTTCCGCACTGATTCACCAGCCGAAGCTGCTGATCTTAGACGAGCCCTTCGTAGGGCTTGATCCAAAAGCATCCGTAATCTTAAAAAATATCATGCGGGAAATCTGTGACGGCGGCGGAGCTATTTTTTTCTCCACCCATGTTCTGGACGTGGCGGAAAGACTATGTAATAAAGTCGCGATCATCAAAGACGGAAGCCTGATTGCTTCCGGCAGCATGGAGGAAATACTGAAGCAGGGAGAGTCTCTGGAATCTATTTTTATGGAGGTGGTCAAAAATGCTTAAACAGATAAAACTTCTTACCAAACTGGAGCTTTGTAATATTTATAACCTGAATGTCCTCCGTTTTTCCAAAAACAGCCGAAGGAAGAAAAAAGATCTTTCCGTTATGATGCTCTGGCTGTTCCTGATTGTCATGCTTATTTTTTATGTAAGTAATCTTTCCTACGGCCTGCTTAGGCTGGAGCTTGGCAGTCTGATTCCTGCTTACCTGATCACGGTTGCCAGCCTGCTCATTTTTTTCTTTGGTATTTTCAAAGCAGGAAATACTATTTTCCGGAAAAACGGTTATGATATCCTTTGCTCCCTGCCTATAAACCGTACCGCTATTGTCGTCGGCCGCTTCCTGCGCCTGTATGTTGAAAACCTGGTCATCGCATTCCTGATCGTAATGCCGGGACTTTTTGTCTATGCATGGTTTTTAAAGCCCGGGGCGGCTTTTTATATCCTTGGCGCTCTCAGCATACTTATCCTTCCCCTTGTGCCCATAACGGCTTCCATCCTGATAGGCGCTGTGATTATGGGCATTTCCTCCAGAATGAAGCATAAAAGTCTGGCGGCGGCAGGTCTGTCCGTTCTCTTTGTCCTGTTGATCATGTACGGTTCTTCCAGGCTTTCTATTATGGAAGAAACCATTACCCCCGAAATGCTCAGGGAATTATCCTCCGTCATAATGGGAACCCTTGAAAAAGTATATCCCCCTGCCGTCTGGCTGGGCAGGGCCGTCATAGCAGGCAGCTTTATGCCATGCTTTATCTGCGCCGGCGCTTTTCTCGCAGTTTTTGCAGCTGCTGCAGCCATAGTCTCCATTTTTTTCCACGCCATCAGCCAAAGTCTCTGCACAACCTCTGCCAGACATAATTATGAATTAAAAACGCTGAAAAAGTCTTCTGTATTATCTTCCCTGTGCAAGCGGGAATTTAGACGCTATTTTTCATCCAGCATTTATGTGACTAACACCATTATCGGTCCTATTCTGGGATGCATTCTCTCCGGCGCCCTCCTTTTTACCGGCACGGATGTTATTACAAAATCCCTGCCCATTCCTCTTGATATCTGCACCTTTGCCCCTTTCGTCTTTTCAGGAATCTTTTGTATGATGACGACCACGGCAACCTCCATTTCCATGGAAGGCAAAAACTGGTGGATTTTAAAAAGTCTGCCCTTATCCCCCAAATCCGTTTTAAATGCCAAAATCCTCATGAATCTGCTTCTGATGCTCCCGTTTTACCTGATATCCGAAGTCCTGTTGATTCCTGCACTGAAACCGGAAACCTTTTTCGACGGATTTTTCCTTTGTCTGATACCCGCCGTCATTATTCTGTTTTCCTGCGTATACGGTATTGCCGTCAACCTGCACTTTCCCGTATTAAACTGGGAAAACGAAATAACCATCGTAAAACAAAGCATTTCCGCCATACTAGGCGGCATGGGAGGCGTCTTCCTTTCAGCCGTATGCGCTGTAATTATCTTTCTGATTTCTCAGGAATACTACGCTCTTTTCAAAGCTTTGATCTGCATTTTCATTTTAGGAGCAACAGCGCTTTTGCACAAAAGAATTACTGCTCCCGACGCCTGGCGGCGTTATGAACTGTAAAAAACATTATTTCCCATAACCCCTCCAAAACAGTCCCTTAATTTAGCCCCCGGCTTTGCTTTGGCTTGGCTCCGGGGGGCTTTTTTATAAAAAAATATTTAATTGAAGGAACCCTTGCAAAGGCGTCAGCACTAAGATTGCGTTCTTTGCAATCCTATGTGCTGTTACGTCCTTTTCCGGAGCGAAAGCGTGTTCCTGAAATAAATATTCTTTTTACAAAAAAGTCCCCCGAGCCAAGCCGAAGCAAAGCCGGGGGTAAAATTCCTAACTCTCTTTCAAAAATTCTATTTCTAATTCTGTCCGTAATAAGCGTTTGCCCCGTGTTTTCTAAAATAATGCTTATCCTGCAATTCCTTGGGCGCAGGCTCCACCTGCGGATAGATGGTTTCCGTCCGGTAAGCCATTTTAGCCACTTCTTCCAGAACTACTGCGTTATGGACAGCTTCTAACGCATCCTTTCCCCATGAGAACGGACCGTGGTTTTTGCATAAAACGGCAGGCACTGCCATGGGATCTTTTTCCAATCTTTTAAATTCATCAACAATCAGATGACCGGTATTTTCTTCATACGCCGCCTCTATTTCCTCCTCTGTCAGGCATCTTAGACAGGGCACTTCTCCATAAATATAATCGGCATGGGTGGTTCCGTAGCAGGGGATGCTCCTTCCTGCCTGGGCCCAGCTTGTGGCATAAGAGGAATGGGTATGGACGACGCCGCCGATTTCGGGAAATGCTTTATAAAGCTCTAAATGGGTAGGCGTATCGGAGGACGGTTTATATTTTCCTTCAACCCGATTGCCCGCTAAATCCATAACGACCATATCGTCAGGCGTTAACTTATCATAATCCACGCCGGAAGGCTTAATGACAAACAAGCCCTTCTCTCTGTCAATTCCGCTCACGTTGCCCCATGTAAAGGTAACCAGACCGTAATGGGGCAGCAACATATTCGCTTCATATACCTGTTTTTTTAATTCTTCTAACATAATGTTCCTCCATATGACAGCCGGACAACCGCAATGATTCGCAATCGGCAGTTGTCCGAAGCATCTTATATAAAAGCTATAAACAGTTTTTAAAGTTGGTTGTCATTTATTATTAAAGCGCATCTACAGCCGCATGCTCAATGGCCAAGCCGTCCATATAACGTTTCATGAACTTCTCAAAGCCTTCCACGTCCTCTTTCACAGGCTCCATACTGCTGCCGCTCTGTCCGGCAAAGATTTTATTTTTCAGGTAATCTCCCAGACCCTCCCAATCTTCTTTATTCTGCATATATGCTGCAAGCAGGGCAATTCCCCATGCGCCGCCTTCCCCGGCCGTTTCCATAACGGATACGGAGGTATTCATTGCCGCAGCCGCAACTCTCTGTCCTACGCCCTTTGTCTTAAACAAACCGCCGTGTCCAAACATTTCGTCTACTTCTACGGCTTCCTCTTTAAACAAAAGATCCAGACCCGCTTTCAACGCTGCAAGGGAAGAATATAAATGGGCTCTCATAAAGTTAGCAAGATTAAACTTATCCTCTGCTTTTCTCACAAACAAAGGAGCTCCTTCGTCAAAGCCTGTTACAGGCTCGCCGGAGAAATAGTTGTAGGAAATCAGACCGCCGCAATCTGCGTCTCCTTCCATGGCTTTATTATAAAGTACGGAAAACAGCTTATTTTTATCTACCCTGCTGCCCATGCTTTGTGCAAATTCATCAAATATATTGACCCATGCATTCAAATCCGAGGTACAGTTATTGCAATGCACCATTGCCACAAGGGCGCCGTCCGGCGTTGTCACAAGGTCAATCTGGGGATAAACCTTTGTAAGCTCTTTCTCCAGAACGATCATGGCAAAAACACTGGTACCTGCAGAAACATTTCCCGTCCTTTTACCAACGCTGTTGGTAGCCGCCATTCCCGTTCCCGCATCTCCTTCGGGAGGACATACGGGAATGCCCGCCTGAAGATTCCCGGTAACATCCAAAAGCGCCGCTCCTTCTTTTGTAAGCTCTCCGGCATTTTCTCCTGCCGTCAGAACCTTAGGCAGAATATCTTCTAATTTCCATGCAAATCCTTCCGCTTCCGTCAGCTTATTGAATTTATTAATCATGGTCTTATCATAATCGCCGCTCTTTATATCAATGGGAAACATGCCCGAAGCGTCTCCTACTCCTAAGACTCTCTGTCCCGTCAGCTTAAAATGTACATATCCCGCCAGCGTGGTAAAGAAAGCAACGTCTTTCACATGCTCTTCTTTATTTAAGATTGCCTGATACAAATGGGCAATGCTCCATCTTTGGGGAATATTATAGTTAAATTCTTTTGTCAGCTTAGAAGCCGCTTCTTCGGTAATGGTATTTCTCCATGTCCTGAAAGGCACTAAAAGGTTATCCTCTTTGTCAAATGCCAGATAGCCGTGCATCATAGCGGAAAATCCCATCGAACCGATTTTGGTAACGGTCACGCCGTACTGCTCCTTTACATCCTTTAACAAATCCTGATAGCATCCCTGCATGCCCTTCCAGACTTCTTCCAAGGAATAGGTCCATATGCCGTCCACATATTGGTTTTCCCACTCATAACTGCCTGCCGCTAAGGGAGCTCCTTTTTCATCGATCAGAACTCCTTTGATCCTTGTAGAGCCAAGCTCAATACCCAGAAAAGTTTTTCCTTCTTCAATTAATAATTTCTTGTCCATGTCCCACTCTCCATTTTCTCAAAATTATCTGCCTTGTTTTCAGTTCCTTCTCACTAACGCCTATTATATCACAAAGGCAAACGTCCGTATCCGGTTTCGTTCCGCCCCTTATACGCATTATTTATAAAAAACCTCTCCCAACATAAGATCCTTTTTGAAATCGCGGATTTTTGTATCCTTGTCAATATAAACCGCTTCAATGCCCATTGCGTTTGCCCATTCTCCCATCTGCTCCGCCGTAAGGTCATAGGTAAACGCAGTATGATGAGCTCCCCCTGCCAGAATCCATGCTTCCGCCCCTGTATACATATCCGGCTCCGGCGTCCAGAAATTACTTGCCACCGGCAGATTCGGCATAGGCTTTTCAATCTTTTTACACTCCACGTCATTGATGATCAGACGGAACCTGTTGCCCAGATCAATCAGGGAGGTTGCAATGCCGCGTCCCTCTTTTGAAGCAAACACCAGTCTTGCCGGATCTTCTCTGTCTCCCATGCTTAAGGGCCGGCACTTAATACTGATAGGTCCCTCTGCAATAGTAGGACAGATTTCAAGCATATGCGCCTGCAAAATTCCTTCTTTCCCTTTTACCAGATTATAGGTATAATCCTCCAGCATAGAAGTTCCCTTAGGGTTTTTCAAATCTGAGGTCATAATCTTCATAAGGCGTACCATAGCCGCTACCTTCCAGTCGCCTTCTGCTCCAAAACCGTAGCCCTTCTCCATCAGTCTCTGAATCGCCAGACCCGGAAGCTGCTTCAAGGCCCCCAAATCTCCAAAATGCGTCACGATAGCCTGATAATTCTTTTCCTCCAAAAATCTCTCAAAGCCGATTTCAATCTGTGCCTGAACAGCAACATGCTTTTTGAACTCCTCTGCATCCCGGCCCTCTAATAAAATTTCATATTTATCATAATATTCTTCCACCAAAGCGTTGATGTCTCCTGCCGAAACACGATCCACGCTCTTTGCAATTTCATTAACGGGATAAGCATCCACTTCCCAGCCGAATTTAATCTGTGCCTCAACCTTGTCGCCCTCTGTAACTGCCACATTCCGCATATTGTCAGCCACACGCATAACACGGATATGGCTGCTTTCAACAATACCCACCGCCGTTCTCATCCACATAGCGATCTTCCCCTCAACAACAGGATCGGACCAGTGACCTACCACAACCTTTCTTTCAATGCGCATTCTGCTCACAATATGCCCATATTCACGATCTCCGTGGGCAGACTGGTTTTCATTCATGAAATCCATATTGATGGTGTCGTAAGGAAGCTCTTCATTAAACTGCGTATGTAAATGAAGCAGCGGCTTTCTATACTCCTGCAGTCCCAATATCCAGGACTTTGCCGGAGAAAAAGTATGCATCCATGTAATAACCCCTGCACAGGTATCATCCAGATTCGCTTCGTTAAATGTTTTCCTGATCAGCTCATTCGTAATCAAGGTAGGCTTCCATACAACCTCATAGGGAAGAATTCCCGAGTTATTCAACCCCTCCACAATTTTGTGTGAATGCTCTGCAACCTTTTTCAGACATTCGTCTCCATAAAGATCCTGGGAACCGGTACAAAACCAAAACTTGTACTCCTTTTTCTGCAACATACAAAATACCTCCTTCATCACATTTTACGGTCTCTAATATAATTAAATGATATAACTTGTATGCTTATCACTACAAGTTGTTTTTTTACGAATCTAATGTAAAGAATTGTGAAGTACCCTAAATTCCCTCCCCCCGCGCCAACACACTCTATTAAGCCCCTCCCTTTTGAGTCGGAATTTGTTTGATGCCCGGCAGACAGAAAAGGATTTTGCCTCCGCGGCTTTGCTTTGGCTTGGCCCTGGGGGCTTTCTTTTACAAAAAATATATTTAATTGAAGGAACCCTGCAAAAGCGTCGGCATTTAGATTGCGTCCTTTGCAATCTTACGTGCCGTTACGCTTTTGCCGGAGCGCAAGCGTGTTCCTGAAATAAATATACTTTTTTGCAAAAGAAAGCCCCCAGGGCCAAGCCAAAGCAAAGCCGCGGAGGCAAAATCCTTTTCTGTCTTCCGGGCATCCCACGAATCCCCGAATCAAACTACTTCTCTGTTATAACTTCCTTAAAACTGGTAGCAAGCCCCGCAAGCCCCTGAATATCAGAAGGAATAATAATCTTGGTAGCCTTGCCATCTGCCGCCTTACCAAAGGCCTCCAGACTCTTCAACTGCAGAACCGCATCATCCGCGCCTGCTTCTTTTAACATTCTGATACCATCTGCAGTAGCCTGCTGTACCTTCATAATCGCTTCAGCCTGACCTTCCGCCTCACGGATCATCTTTTCCTTCTGGGCTTCCGCACGAAGAATTGCCGCTTCTTTTTCAGCCTGTGCTTCCAGAATCGCGGATTCCTTCTGACCTTCTGCAACCAGAACGGTGGATTTCTTCTCGCCCTCTGCACGAAGGATTGCCTCACGGCGTTCACGCTCTGCCTTCATCTGTTTCTCCATGGCGTCCTGAATGCCCGCAGGAGGAATGATGTTCTTTAACTCTACACGGTTAACCTTGATACCCCAGGGGTCGGTTGCCGCATCTAAGGTACTGCTCATCTTTGCATTGATGATTTCCCTGGAGTTTAAGGTCTGGTCTAACTCCATATCGCCGATGATGTTACGAAGGGTTGTTGCCGTCAGGTTTTCGATGGCCATGATCGGATTCTCAACACCGTATGCATAAAGCTTAGGGTCCGTAATCTGGAAGAATACGATCGTATCAATTCTCATGGTAACATTATCCTTAGTAATAACGGGCTGGGGTGCAAAATCCACCACCTGCTCTTTCAACAAAACTTTTTTTGCGATTTTATCGATAAAAGGAGTTTTGAAATGCATTCCTACAGACCATGTGCCTTGATATGCTCCCAGTCTTTCCACAACGTATGCATGAGCCTGAGGGACAATTTTGATGCAGGACGCCAACACCCAGATTACGATAATAATCAATACAATAATTCCAACAACTGCTCCCATTTAATCTTCCTCTTTTCTTTCTGCTTTTTTATTCTCTATTCTCTCTTCTACAATCAGTTTCACACCATGAACAGCTTTTACATCCACCACAGCGCCCACCTGCAGTGTGACTCCGTCCTGCGGGGTACGGGCCGACCATTCCTGACCGCCTACCGTTACGCGGCCGATTCCCTGAAGGTTGTCGACCTCGCTGACCACAATGGCCTGCCTGCCTATCACGCCCTCGACATTGGTTCTCGCCCTGTCTTTGTTAAAATATTTTATCGCAACAGGTCTTGTAAAAATCAGTAATATCAGCGAAACAATTAAAAAGGCAATTATCTGAACAAGAAACGGAGCATTCAGCATCGCCAACACAAATGCGATCAATGCGCCGCCTGCAAACCAAATAGTGGTAATTCCCAAAGTGGCAATCTCAATCGCAAGCATAATGACCATTACCGCCAGCCAAAATAATATTGTCGACACGGATACTCCAAACATTGTTACCATATTGATTCTCCTTTCCTCCTTTTGTAGTATTCCCATCATACTATATTTTCATAAAATATTCAATGAATCGCAAAAAAATGACTTGTAGAAATTTAGGTTCCCTGTGCAACTTCAAGTAGCGAAAAGGAACCTCCCTTATGGAAAGTTCCTTTTCGCCTGTTGCATTATTTCATTTTAACGTAATCTTAATAGAAAACGTGACTGCCGATTACAATTCCTGCAGCCTTGCCCACACGTCCAAAGTGTAAAGCGCCGCCTACCGTGGTCTGACCGTCAACTGCCGCCTGTGCCGCCTGCATACATGATGAGGAAGGTCCTCTTGCCGCAATAGCCGCCACTGTTCCGTTGGTTGCCGGCGGGAATTGTCCCGGTGCTGTAATAACTTCAATGATCGTATTGGGATAGCCGCCGCTTCTTACACGGTTCATAACTACCGCGCCAACTGCCAGCTTTCCTTCATAAGGCTGATTGCCTGCTTCCGCCTGAATCAATGCCGCCAAAACGGTAACATCCGATACACTGGTGGGAACCGCGCCTCTGTTTTTACTTAATTTTGCCAGTTCCTTTTCTCTTTCTTCATCGGCAATTTCCTGGGTTGTCTTGCCGTGCTCTGTAGCAAACTCTACCGACACGAACTCCGACGATACATAACCGATGGTTTCGCTGTCCACCTGTACGGATACCCAGCCGTCCAGTTCTTCCACAGCCGTTAGAACTTCTCCGTTTTTCACGAGCTTATATACGCCCGCATCCTCGCTGGCATCCTTTCTGACTCTTAAAGCATCCGTTAAAACAGTTGCCTTCAAGGTGCCAACCTCTTCCATCATAGTTTTTGCTTCTTCGCCAAAAATAAGATAGTCATTGCTGACCCAGCCTGTCAGATTTCCGCTCTGAATCTTTGTCCAGCCTTCTCCCTGTTCCAATACGGTTGCGCCGCAGTTTTTAAACAGCTTTCCTGCTACAGGCGCTTCCTCGCCGGGCTCCTCTCTGACGTTCACACTGTTATCCACATTTGCCATGGCAAAGGAAAAATCTTCTGATTCGTTTTCCTCCTGTTCTGTTTCCCTTTCCTCATCCGATTGCTCTGTTCCGTCTGCATCATCGCTGCCTGCAGTAATCAAAACCTCTTGATTTGTCTCCTTAGTTGTTTCATCAGAATCAAGAACTGCGGCTGCACCGATATTCAGGTCCACTTCCTCCGCTTGCGCAACAGTGCCCATCATCATAAATGCCGTAACCGAAACTGCAATGGCAAACATTTGACGAAGAGACTTTTTGCCTACTCTTCTCATGATAACCTCCAAAATTCTCCGATTCCTGTTAACTTATATTTCATTTCTGTTTCAATATATTACAGAAATGTTAACTATCGGAAGTGAAGATATCATAGCAAATAATCGTTAATTTGTCAAATTTAACCAGCTACATTTTTTTAGATTTCTTTACACACGCCCTCTGGGCTTCTATAATGCTGCTGCGCAGTCCCTTTTCTTCAAGCACCCTTATGGCCTCAATCGTAGTCCCTCCGGGAGAGCACACCATGTCCTTTAACTGCCCGGGATGCAGACCTGTTTCCAGCATCATTTTAGCGCTACCGTATACTGCCTGGGCCGCAAATTCATAGGCCAGCTTCCGCGGCATTCCGTCGGCAACAGCCGCATCCGCCATGGCTTCAATAAAAAGAAACACATAAGCCGGGGAGCTTCCGCTCACTCCTACCACAACATCCATAAGGCTTTCAGGCACTTCCATGGCTTTGCCGAAGCTGTTAAGCACCTTCAGAATCAGATCCTTTTCATCCTCCGTCATACTCTCGGAAAAGCACACACCCGTACAACCTTCTCCTACCATGGCAGGCGTATTGGGCATGCATCTTGTAAGCTTTCTTTCTCCCTTTTCGTCTTCCAAAACACTTTGCAGCCAGGCAATGGTCCTTCCCGGCGCTATGCTGACAATCAGTCCCGAGGGTTTTATATCCTGTTGTATTTCCCTGATCACTCCTTCATACATCTGGGGTTTTACCGCAAGTATGAGAATATCCGCTTCCCCTGCCACGAAAGTATTCCTTTCCATCCCGCAGATTCCAAAAGCATCGACCGCCTTTTGAAGAGTTTCTTCTGTTTTGGAAGAGCCCAGAATATCTCCGGGCTTTACAATTCCTTCCTTTATAATTCCGCCTATCATTGCCGTTGCCATGTTGCCCAGTCCTATAAACCCTATTTTCACTTTAATTCCTCCTCTGCCTCGCCGCCTCATACATAAATAAAGCGCCGGCAATCGCCGCGTTTAATGATTCAACTTTTCCCAACATTGGAATACGCACATATCGATCCGCCATATCCGCTGTTTCCCTGCGCAGTCCGTTTCCTTCATTTCCTATAAGAAATGCCGCCGCCCCGCAATAATTCTCCTTGTCATAGGCAATCCTGCCATCCAGATGCGCCGCATAAGTTTTAACCCCCGCCGCCTTTACAGACTCAATTGCATCTGCCAGATCGTCAACATAAACATAAGGTACTCTGTAAATGCTGCCCATGGTGGCACGGATGGTTTTGGGATTAAAAATGTCCACGGTATGACTGCTCATGATCACTCCCGAAAGCCCCGCTCCCTCTCCTGTCCGAATCATGGTCCCCAGATTTCCCGGGTCCTGTATATCCTCCAAGATCAGATAAAGCCCGCCATCCCCTTCAAGCATTTCCTCCAGGCGATATTCCGGCATACGGACAACGCACAAAATCCCCTGGGGCGTTTTTGTATCGCACATCTTATTAAAAAGATCCGTCTTAACCACTTCCGCCACAGCCTGTCCCGATTGCTTCAAAGAGGCCAGCTTGTCCGAAAGGGCAGACGCTTCTTTTTCCAATGAAGCCGCCGTTTTCACAGCAAAAGAGGCAGCTGTTTCCAGTTCTTTTGCCAGCTGCTCCGAAATGTAAACCTGGCTTATTCTGGAAACAGGCGCCTCTAAAAACATCTTTATGCCTTCCGCTGCAAATGCTTTCTGCTTTCTGCGCTCTTTCGCCTTGGACAGCAAAAGCATAACATTTTTAATTCCTTTATTTGCTGCCGATGTAATCATATACTTCTCCGAATTCCTGTTGTTACCGCCGGTTAAAAAAGTGCAATCTGAAAAACCGGCTTTTTATTATCTGCACAGGACATTTGGAAATTTCCTCATGTCCGTGCCTGAATTTTAATTAGAAAGGGCTTTGCTTACCTCAAACTGATAGGAATTGATGTTCTTTTGCATAGCCAGAACTTCATCCAGATCATAATCCACAAAACCGCCCTTTGCATGGGCCACTACCCTGTTGGTCTTTCCCTGGCAAAGAATATCCGCCGCATAGGCTCCCATAATGGAAGCGTAGTAACGGTCTTTACAGGTAGGGCTTCCGCCGCGCTGCATGTAACCGAGAATGGTAGCTCTGGTCTCGATACCCGTTGCCGCCTCTATTCTCCTTGCCATGGAGGTGGAATGACCGATTCCCTCTGCGTTGATAATCAGATGATGGGTTTTTCCCACTTTTCTGCTTTTAATGATATTGTTAATGATCGCCTGCTCATTGTAATCATATTTTTCCGGCAGCAAAATGTCCTCCGCTCCGCTTGCCACGCCGCACCAGAGAGCAATATACCCGGCATTTCTGCCCATTACCTCGATAATACTGCAGCGTTCGTGGGAAGAGGAAGTATCCCTTACCTTATCTATGGCATCCATGGCGGTATTGATTGCCGTATCGAAACCGATGGTATAGTCCGTACATGCAATATCCAGATCAATGGTTCCCGGAAGCCCGATGGTATTGATTCCCTGTTTGGAAAGAGCCTGCGCCCCTCTGTAAGAGCCGTCTCCTCCAATAACGACAATGCCGTCAATCCCATGCTTTCTGCAGATTTCAGCTCCCTTTTCCTGCCCTTCCAACGTGCGGAATTCAGTACATCTTGCCGTTCCGAGAATGGTTCCTCCCCGTTGGATCGTATCGGAAACATCCCGTTTCTCCAGATCGATGATCTCCTCATTTAAAAGTCCCTGATAACCCTTTTTGATGCCCTTTACCGTTATGCCGTTGTCAATTGCCTTTCTGCATACGGCACGTATTGCGGCATTCATGCCCGGTGCATCTCCTCCGCTGGTTAAAATACCGATCGTCTTAATTTCTTTCGCCATGATTCATCCTCCGTTTCCATTCAAACGTCTGTTATATTTTAATCCATTTTTACGCCCTTTTCAATTCATTTAGGGCAAATTTTCAGGTTACTTTAATATTGGACTCCCCAAAGGCGCTTTTCAGGCTTCCCAAAAGCTGTTCATCCGATTTCACATTTTGGTTTTTCGGCAGCTTTTTCTGCTGCTTCTCCTTTTCACAGTATATGATTACCGTATCATTTCCCTCGGACAAGGCGAGTATGGCAGAAAGCACCTTTTCCTTCTGTACGTATTCTTCTATGGAGGCAAATTTAATCCAGAGCTTCTTGGGAGCCTCGTCAAAAGTTATCATGGATTCCAAAATGACCTTACCGTCCTTATCCTCCTCAATACTGGTCCGCCCGGTAATAAATACCTTCTCTTCCTCTAAAAGCTTCCCGGCATACTTTTCATAATCCCTGGGAAACACGACGATTTCCACACTGCCCGCCAAATCCTCAACAGTCAGAAAAGCCATCATTTTGTCATTTTTGGTATACTTAACGGTTTTCCCGGCAATAATGCCGCCTATTACTACTTTCTTACCGTCGTCTATTTTGGCGTGTCCCAGCTCTTCATCCAGCATAAACTCTGCCGTAGTGGCAGAGATTTGACGTTTCCAGATAGCTTCATACTCCTCTAAAGGATGTCCACTGATATAAAAACCGATCACTTCTTTTTCAAAGCTTAAAAGGACTTCTTTTTTATATTCTCCCACTTCCGGCATTTTAATATCATAATCCGCCTTTTCCTCTTCTCCTGCAAAATCAAAAAGAGACATCTGGCCAGCCATATTATTTTTCTTATCCTTGATAATACTGTCCATAATCTGGACATAGACGCTCATCTGCTGTTTTCTGGTGCCCGGCAGACAGTCAAAGGCCCCTGCTTTGATAAAATTTTCCACCAGCCGCTTATTGATATCCCCCTCTGCCAGTCTGGTAATAAAATCCTTCAGGTTTTTGTAAGGTCCTCGCTCTTCCCTTTCTTTTACAAGCAAATCAATAATATTTCGCCCTACGCCCTTAATGGCATTCAAAGCGTAGACGATGGCGCCGTCCTTTACGGAAAATCCCACCAGCCCTTCATTGACATCCGGCGGCAGGATTTTGATGTCCAAGGAACGGCATACCATAATATAGGAAGAAACCTTTCCCGCATTGTCAATGACGGAAGTCAAAAGAGCCGCCATAAATTCCACCGGATAATAATGTTTCAAATACGCCGTTTCATATGCCACTACCGCATAGGCAGCCGCGTGGGATTTGTTGAAAGCATATTTGGCAAAATCCATCATATCATTGTAAATCTGTTCCGCCACGTTTTCAGGAATTCCCTTGGAAACGCAGCCCGGCACGCCCTCCTTTGGATTGCCGTGAACAAAATTGGCACGTTCTTTTTCCATAACAGACTGCTTTTTTTTACTCATGGCACGACGGACAAGATCGCTTCTGCCAAGCGTATAGCCGCCCAAATCCCTTACAATCTGCATAACCTGCTCCTGATAAACAATACAGCCGTAGGTAGGTTCCAATATGGGCTGCAGTTCCGGACAGGAATAAGTCACGCTTTGCTGATTGTTTTTTCCCTCAATATATTTGGGGATAAAATCCATGGGCCCGGGCCGGTAAAGAGAAATTCCCGCAATAACGTCCTCTAAGTTCCGGGGCTTTAGTTCCTTCATAAAGCTTTTCATTCCCGCGCTTTCCAGCTGGAACACTCCGTCGGTCCTGCCCGTTCCCAAAGAATCATAGACCGCTTTGTCATCAAAATCTATTTGATCTATATCAATCCGAATCCCCTGGCTCATTTCCACCAGCTTACACGCATTCTGGATAACTGTCAGGGTACGCAGTCCCAAAAAGTCCATTTTGAGAAGCCCCAGCTCTTCAATGGTAGTCATGGTAAACTGGGTAGTAATAGAACCGTCCGAGCCCCTTGAAAGGGGAACGAATTCATCCGCCGGCTCCCTGCAGATTACTACGCCCGCCGCATGCATGGATGTATGTCTGGGAAGCCCCTCTAAACGCTTGCACATATCAAGCAGTTCTTTTACCTGTTCGTCCTTTTCATACAGACCGCGAAGTTCAGGATTGACAAAAAGCGCCCGCTCTAAGGTAATATTCAATTCATTAGGTATCATTTTAGCCAGGGAATCCGCAAAAGCATAGGGCAGATCCATAACCCTTGCCACGTCCCTGATCACACCCTTTGCCGCTAAAGTACCGAAGGTAACAATCTGTACCACCTTGTCGGCGCCGTATTTTCTGCCCACATAGTCTATAACCTCCTGCCTTCTTTCAAAGCAGAAGTCAATATCGATATCCGGCATGGATACGCGCTCAGGATTTAAAAAACGCTCAAAAAGCAGATTATATTCAATCGGATCGATATTGGTAATTTTTAAACAGTAAGAAACGATACTGCCCGCCGCAGAACCGCGTCCCGGCCCCACCATGATATCATTTTGCCTTGCATAATTAATAAAGTCCCATACGATCAGGAAATAATCCACATAGCCCATTTCCTTTATGACGGAAAGCTCATAATCCAGTCTTGCTCTCAGGGTTCCGTCATCTTCCGGGTAACGCTCCTCTAAACCGTCGGAACACAGTTTATTCAGATACCCCCAGGAATCATACCCCTTTGGCACTTCAAACCTGGGCAGCTTGGTCACGCCGAATTCAATTTCCACATTACAACGCTCTGCGATTTTGTGAGTATTTTCCAACGCTTCCAATGCATAAGGAAAAAGCTGCTTCATCTCTTCTTCGCTTTTAATATAATACTGTCCGCCTTCATAACGCATCCTGTCCTCATCCGCCAGCTTCTTGCCGGTCTGCAGACAGAGAAGGATATCATGGGGTTTTTCATCCTCCGCATAGGTATAATGCACATCATTGGTGGCAACCAGGGGAATATCCAGCTCCCTGCTCATGCTAAGAAGCGCCGTATTAACCGTCTTTTGCTGGGGAATGCCATGATCCTGCAGCTCCAGAAAATAATTGCCTTTTCCAAAGCAGGCCTCATATTTTAAGGCTGCTCTTTTGGCCTCCTCCACAAGTCCTTTTGTAATATAACGCTGGACCTCTCCTGCCAGGCAGGCGGACAGGGCAATAATACCCTCGTGGTATTCCTGTAAAACCTCCATATCCACACGGGGTTTATAATAATAGCCTTCCGTAAAGCCCTTGCTGACAATTTTCATCAGGTTGGAATACCCCCGGTTATTTTCCGCCAGTAAAACCAGATGGTAATAGCGGTCATCTCCGCCGGTCAGTTCCTTGTCAAAGCGTGAGTTGGGCGCAACGTAAACCTCGCAGCCCAAAACAGGTCTGATGCCGATTTCTTTTGCCGCTTTATAAAAGTCAATAACGCCGTACATAACTCCATGGTCTGTAATTGCCACGCTGTCCATGCCGAGTTCTTTAACTCGTTTCACGCATTCTTTAATTTTATTGGAACCGTCCAAAAGGGAATACTCCGTATGGACGTGAAGGTGGGTAAATGCCATGTGTTTTCGTTCTCTCTTCCTGACTTTTTTCTATAGAAATTGTAAAATAAAATGCATCTGTGCCGTCTTTTTCATTTTACCAAAAAAAGAGAGGCTTTACCAGTGGGGGAGGAGGTCTTTTGAAACTTCAGAGGGGATGGAAAAGGTACGTTTCGGTGTAAAGACCGAAACGTACCTTTGCCGAAGGGAAAAATGGGCTTTGTCTTTTTTATATTATTTCTAAATGTGGTTAATTTTTGCCCTTTTGTGCATGTTGAGTAGGGTAATAGGGGAGACTACTTAAATTTCATTTCTGATTCTATTTTTTGTCTCATTTTGTCGCTTAGGCAGTAGCTGATTCTGTCGTATTGGGAATAGGTAAGGGTGTTTCCGAGTTGTATATAGTACGTAAGGCAGCCATCGGCTTCTTCTTGGTCTAGGTAGTCAATGACGTCTGTTAATATGTCAAAGGTCAGTTCTTCTTTGTCCATAGTCTTGATGAGCTCCGCCAGAGTGTCGCTTTCCGTATAGTACATGATAGAGCGGAGCATTTCGCCGGTTAAGGGTTGTATTTCTTTGTTTTTTATGGCTTCTGAAAGATATCGTCCCGCCAGTTCTTCGTCGCCGTATATGAAAATGTCTTCCAGTTCGTCTTTTGTGAGGGATACGCCTTGCTTGCATAATTCCTTGAGAATTTCGCTGACGGTTTTATCATCCATATAAGTCAAGGCTTCCCATATCTTTGTCTTATCTATATTTCCTTTTTGGATGTTCCAAAGGACATTTTCTGCATATTCTTCTTCCGGGGAATAATAGATATTTTCAATCGCATCCATATCAAACGCAGAGTGGCTGATTTCTATATTTTTTAGCTTTGCAGCCCTTCCTACAATTTTGATAACGTTGCGTCCTTCTTTTAATTGTACGGCAACTTTATTGGAATCTCCTGTATCATTTAATACGGAAACGCTGCAATCCGGAGTTACGTGCACAATTTTGAAGTTTCCTTCTATGATTTGAAATTCAGATGAGATTTCCACTGTTGTATCCTCTTTAACGTATATGATATAGATGCTGTCAGAACCGTTAAAGTTAAATCCTCTGCATCTGATCTCATCGCCTCCGTTATAATAAAACGCCATCCACAGGTCGTTTCGATCCACTCCCGCAATCATTTCATCAGAATTATAGGTGCAGTAAGCTTCTCCTGATTCATCGATGCGGGGATGGCTATTTAGAAAATCATCCTCGTCCATCTTGAAAATGTCCCAGAAAGACCACTCGTCATCCTCTGTTTCATAATCGTAATTTCCGCTTACGTCTTCCATATCGCCGGATATGATGATGGTTCCGCAGGCGCTTAGGCTCATGACTAAAATCATGACGCACATAGCTGCAAATGTTTTTAATGCGCTTTGCTTTTTATATTCTATAATACCTTTTAATCGTTCTTTCAAAGCTTTCTTCTCCTCCAATAATGTGGTTAAAAATACGGTTTCTCCAAATTGCAGATTCTTTTCTGCCGTATTTAGAAGAATGTTTCCATATGTTTTTTTCCCGTTATCCGAAAGCTGCATTAAGATCTGCTCGTCGCAGGAAAGCTCGCAATCCTCGGAAATAAATTTTTGAACCCGGGAAAGCACAGGATTAAACCAGTGAATACATAATATAAGCTGCCAGGACCACTTATACCACAAATCCTTTCTTTTTACGTGAAGCAGCTCATGATGAAAAATCAGAGCGGCATCCCCTATCTTTCTCTCCTCTACGGGTAAAACTACGAAGGGATTGAGTAAGCCCATGGTAACCGGTCCCGATACCCGGGGACTCTCATAAATGGCTACATTTTTCCCTAAACCCAGTCTTAATGCAACTATATTTGCCGTTACAATCATATCTCCATCCGTAACCGCTCTGCAGGAAGCTTTTGTTTTTTTAATCAGCCTATGATAACGAATCATTTTTACAAATAACGTTGTCGCGGCTCCGAACAGCCACAGCAGTCCTAACGCATAGATAATCCGCTCTCTTCCTTGGCCCATTACTGCCGCATTTCCCGTTCCCTTCATACCTTCCGGCTCTTCTCCCATGGCTTCCGTAAAGCCTTCCTGTGCATCTGCTTCTTTCGCCATTTCCGGTTCGCCTATGCTTCCTATTTCTCCCAATTTTATTCTTTCCTGCCGCTCTGCTTTCTCAGATCCAATATTTTCTTGGTTTTCAGAGCTGCTCTCAGCATTTACCACCACATTCCCGCTGTCGGCACCCGAAACGGGATAAGTAATGCGAAAAGGCGAAAGCCCGAAATTTGTGGGAATAATCAGGCGCAGTGCCAGAATCAGCCAGATATAGTAGTTCCATTTTTTGGAAAAGCATTTCCTGGTCAGGGGATGAAACAGTATTAAAATTCCTCCGATTACCGCCCCTGATAATGACAATGACAAGATATTCAAAAACAGTTTTTCCATACGCGCCTCCTATCTGTCCTTCTTTTGTTCCAGCCCCTTGTTAAAATAATCCCGTAATTCTTCAATATCCTCTTTGCTTAAATCCTCATTTTCCACCAAAGCTGCGGCAAGACTGCGGCTGCTTCCCCCAAAAAATTTATTGACAAAGCTTTTCATTTCCGCATTTACGTAGTCGCTTCGCTTTACGCAGGGCGCATAATAGTATACTTCTTTCTTTTCCTGGCTGATGACGCCCTTTTTTAAAAGCCGCTGAATCAGAGTCAGCACCGTGGTGCGCTCCCACTTTCTGTTTTCATTAAGAAAATTTCTGATTTCTCCCGCGTTCAAAGGTCTGCCTGCCGACCAGAGAGTTTCCAGAATTTCCAGTTCTGCATTGCTTACTGTTGTATTTGCATCCATATGTTCTTTTTTCAATCTCCTTGTTTAAACGTTATTGTATACTGCATCCTTTTGTTGTCTACTTACGTAGACACAATAAGTCTACATCTGTAGTCACTCTTTGTCAATAGTGTAATATACACAAAGCTTATCCAAATTTTACGTACGTTTTTTCTGAATCCTTCTTTAAACCCAGATTAATATTTTCAGGTCTTTCTTTTCCCTTGCAGATTCTAATTTCATGGCAAATAAAAAGACACCCGGATTCATGTTTCAGATCCGGATGCCCGTACTTTCGTTTGCAGATTTTTTCTTGATCTCTCATACAAACTTCGCTTTATGAATATTTGCCTGCAAATATTTTTATAAGTATTTTTTCAGCTCCTCAACCTTATCCACTTTCTCCCAGGGAAGGTCTAAATCATTACGTCCGAAGTGTCCGTAAGCAGCAGTCTGTTTATAAATCGGTCTGCGCAGATCCAGCATTTTAATGATACCTGCAGGACGCAGATCGAAATTCTCGCGCACAATGTCCACCAGCTTGTCATCGGCAATCTTGCCTGTTCCGAAAGTATCTACCATAACGGAAGTGGGCTGTGCAACACCGATAGCATAGGATAACTGAATTTCACATTTCTCCGCAATGCCTGCCGCCACAATGTTCTTTGCCACGTATCTTGCCGCATAGGCAGCGGAACGATCAACCTTGGTGCAGTCCTTTCCGGAAAAAGCGCCGCCGCCGTGACGTGCATATCCGCCATAGGTATCTACAATGATCTTTCTTCCCGTAAGTCCTGCATCGCCGTGAGGTCCGCCGATAACAAAGCGGCCTGTAGGATTAATGAAATATTTGGTATTTTCATCCAGCATATCCTTGGGCAGTACCGGATCAAAAACATATTTTTTAATATCCTCATGAATCTGCTCCTGGGTAACGTCCGCATCATGCTGCGTGGAAAGAACTACGGCTTCCAAGCGAAGAGGCTTGCCGTTCTCATCATATTCAACAGAAACCTGGCTTTTGCCGTCCGGTCTCAGATAAGGTAATGTACCATCCTTACGAACCTTTGTAAGCTGTAATGCCAGCTTATGGGCAAGGCTGATGGGGTAAGGCATCAATTCTTCCGTCTCATTGGTTGCATATCCGAACATCATGCCCTGATCTCCGGCACCGGTTGCCTCAATCTCTTCGTCGGACATTTTGTTTTCCTTTGCTTCTAAAGCCTTATCCACACCCATTGCAATATCGGCAGACTGCTTATCAAGAGCCACCATTACCGCACAAGTATTGGAATCAAAGCCGATTTCGCCTTTATTATAACCGATTTCTTCCACAGTGCTTCGTACAATTGCGGGAATATCCAACTGTGCCTTTGTAGTCAATTCGCCGGTTACCAGCACGAATCCGGTACAGCAGCAGGTCTCACATGCCACGCGGCTCATAGGATCCTGCTCCATGCATGCATCCAGAATTGCATCAGAAACGGCATCGCAAACCTTGTCGGGGTGTCCTTCTGTCACAGATTCCGAAGTAAATAAACGTTTTTCCATTGTTTTATCCTCCTTGTTTTTCTTTCATTTGACTCCCCTGCAGACAGCGGGGGAAATAGCCCTTTTGGAAATAAAAAAATCCGCTTCATTTCATAAGCGGACCGTTCAGACATAAAGATCCTCTTATTGTTCGATTGTTCGCTCAGGTTGGCACCTTCCTTTGTCTGTCGGGGTTGCCGTGGCTTCATAGATCCTTTGTATCTCCACCACTCTGAATAAGAGACTTCACAATATTGAGTTTTTACATCTAGGAATACTATATAATATCGCCCTTCCTTCGTCAAGTATTCTGCACATGAATTTTAAAAATTCACATAAAATTAATTTATTTTATTATTATAGCAGGTATAAACTCCGATAATATAGTAGAATGGAAAAAAGCAGAAAAGGAGAACAGTCAATTGAAACGTATCTATGCCGGACAACTTCGCCCGGGTATGATTGTCGGCGAAGATGTATACAGTTATTCCAATCAGTTGGTCATTTCCAAAGGCGTCGTTCTGACAGATACCATGATTACACGCTTGGAATTTTATTCTGTACCTTACGTAAAAATTGCAGAGCCCGAAAACGGCGCCTTTCACGACGCCCAGCCCCCCGTTAGCACTGAAGGGGAAAGCTTTGCCTATTCCGCTTTGATTCAGTCCAGTCCCGAATTTAAAAAGTACAAGCAGGACTTTGACGAAACCATAGACGAATTTAAAGATAATCTAAATGATATTGTACAAAAAGGCGCGGATATCAATACCGATGAACTGCTGAATCAGGCCACCGCTTTAATAAAAGATACCTCTACCGTTTCCGGGTTTTTCCATATTCTTCACAACATGCGGCAGTATGATGACCTTACCTTTGCCCATTGCATGAACGTTGCCCTCATCAGCAATGTTCTTGCCGGATGGCTGGGCATGTCCAAGGAAGATATCGAAACGGCTACCTTGTGCGGACTGCTTCATGACATCGGGAAGCTCTCCATTCCTGACCATATTATTAAAAAGCCTTTCCAGCTGACAGATGAGGAATATGAAATCGTAAAAACCCATACCGTTGCCGGTTTTAACCTATTAAAGGACAAGGATATCAGCATACATATTAAAAATTCCGCTCTGATGCATCACGAAAAATGCGACGGCAGCGGTTATCCCTTGGGCATCAACGGCGGCAAAATCGACCCCTTTGCCAAAATCGTCGGCATTGCCGATGTATATGAAGCCATGACAGCGGCAAGAGTCTACCGCGGTCCGCTCTGCCCATTTCAGGTTATCGATATTTTTGAAAGAGAAGGGCTTCAAAAATATGAAGCGGCTTATATCCTGAAATTCTTAGAAAATGTTGTTATGACCTATATGAACCACCGCGTGCGTTTATCAGACGGAACAAAAGGTGATATCGTTTTTATCAACCACGCCCGCCTGTCCCGGCCAATGATTAAATCCGGCAGTAATTTTATTGACCTTACCAAAACTCCTAATATTTATATTGAGCAGATTATTTAACCCGGCAATTTGAAGCAGCTATCCTTTATCTGCCGTCTTAGCAATCAAATAAACTCCTTACGGATATGGAAAAATTGATTCCCATGTCCGTAAGGAGCTTTTATTTTTGTAAACCATACATGAAAGAGCATAAATACTCTACAGAGAACAAACACTCTAAAGAACACAGGTACTCTAAAAATAGAAATACCTCAGCCAAACTCAATATGCCCGAAACCCTCCGCAGACTCAGGACACCTGCATTCTAAATTTGAGCACATCTTTTTCTTCCGTGACCTTTTCTATCTGGGCTCCCAGACTTTTTAATTTTACTTCAAAATCCTCATAGCCTCTTTCAATATAGAAAATATCGTCTACTACGGAAAAGCCTTCTGCCGCAAGGGCTGCAATCACAAGAGCCGCACCCGCACGCAAATCCGGCGCGCTTATATGTGCACCGGTATACTTGGGCACTCCATTAATGATTGCCGTATTTCCTTCCACCTTTATGGACGCACCCATTCTGGTAAGCTCATCTACGTACTTAAATCTGTTTTCAAATATGCTTTCCGTTACAATACTGCTTCCATTGGAAAGAGCCAGGGTAACCGTAATCTGTGGCTGCATATCCGTAGGAAAGCCGGGATAAGGAAGGGTCTTTACCTGTGTGTGGGATAAGGGCTTGGAAGATACCACTCTTACCGCATCATCAGACTCTTCTATCTCGCATCCGATTTCTATTAGTTTGGCACTGATGGACTCCAAGTGCTTGGGAATAACATTTTTGATGGTAACATCGCCTTTTGTGGCCGCAGCAGCCAGCATAAACGTACCGGCCTCAATCTGATCAGGAATAACGGAATATTCCGTCTTGTGAAGCTTCTCCACGCCCTTAATACGGATGACGTCCGTACCGGCACCTTTAATATTGGCTCCCATGCTGTTTAAAAAGTTGGCTAAATCCACCACATGCGGTTCCTTTGCCGCATTCTCAATAATGGTTTGTCCTTCCGCTAAGGATGCGGCCATCATGATATTGATTGTTGCCCCTACGGAAACCACATCCAGATAAATATGGCTGCCTTTTAAATGCTCCGCCTCCGCAACAATCAGTCCGTGGGAAATCTTAACCTCCGCACCAAGAGCTTTGAACCCCTTAATGTGCTGGTCTATGGGACGGCTTCCGATATTACAGCCCCCCGGAAGCGCTACTTCCGCTCTTTTATACTTTCCAAGCAGCGCACCTAATAAATAGTAAGATGCCCGGATTTTCTTTATATAATCGTCTTCAATCACAACATCATGAATGGTCGAACCATTAATTTTGACACTATGCCGGTCAATTCTTTCAATCGTAGCTCCTACGCTTTTGATTGCCTGCAGCAATACATTCGTATCTCTTACATCAGGCAAATTTTCTATAATAACTGTTTCATCCGTCATAATGGAAGCAGCCAGAATCGCAAGCGCTGCATTTTTAGCTCCGCCTATTTCGACTTCGCCTACCAGAGGATTCCCCCCCTTAATTGCATATTGCTCCATAATGCACCTCGAACATAAATTTTTACAACTACATCTTTCATTATATACCCAAAAAGGCTTCATTGTAAACTTTCAATTTAAAAATCGTTAAATTTGCACAATCTGATCAATTTTTTTGTAATTAATTCAGATAATCTAATGGATTGACCTGAGATCCTCCTATTAAAATTTCAAAATGGAGGTGAGGCCCCGTACTTCTTCCGGTATTTCCGCTAAGAGCAATCTTATCGCCCTGATTTACTCTCTGCCCTACTTTAACAAGCACCTTGCTCAGATGGCCGTACCTGGTCTGCCTTCCGTCCTCATGGTTAATGTAAACCACATATCCGTATCCGCTTCCCCAGCCGGCTCTTGTAACCGTGCCTGAACAGGATGCGGAAACCGCGGTTCCTATGGGCGTTGCCCAGTCAATTCCTCTATGGTAGGTGGACGCTCCTCTTGTAGGTGCGCTTCTGCGCCCGAATCTGGAAGAAATCCTGCCGCCGGAAATGGGTTTAATATAGGTAGGCGGTATTCTTGTACCGATTTCCACAATTTTGGGAACCGGTGCAATGGTCACCTCTTCCTTTAATATCTCCGTATCCGTTACGGAAGCATTTCTATAGGTCACTACCGCCGCAACATTTCTGTGTCCCGCCGAAGGCTGCTGCCTTACTACCGAATCGGTGGTATACCATGCGTCATTGTATATATACTCAATAGGCGCATCATAATCCTCTTCGTAATAAATTTCTTCCCGCCTGCCAACAGAAAGCTCAGGCTCAGGAATGGTAATGATCAATTCATCCCCTGCGCGGATTGTGGAATTCTCATCTTCCAAAGTCTCATTCATCTCAATAATCCGGTCAAGGGGAATTTCCGTTTCCAGAGAGATCTCAGAAAGAGTATCTCCCGGCTGTACTTCATAAATGGTATTTTTTTCCTGATCCTTTGTAAGAATTTCCTTGGCCGTATTCACATCCGTCAGTTCTTCTGCACCCAGATAGGTTTCAATAACCTCGATTTCATCCTCATAATACAGATCCACAAGCCCGTAGTCAAAATCATCAAAGCTCATTTGCAGATTGGCTTCGGAAAGCTCATCCATTTCATAAAACGCCTTTTCCACTCCCGCCTTTGGCAGTTCATAGGCTTCTTTCGCCCTTACATCCGAGGTTGTAATCCTGGTTGTCAGCACATTGATTTCCCGTTCCGGATCCAACACAAGTTCAATCTGAAATTCATTGTCCGGATCATATTTGCTTAAGGCCGCCTGCAAAATTTCTATAACGCCTTCCGCATTCCGGATGTTGACGGTAAATTCATTAATTTTGATAGTATAGGCAAGACTTCTGTCGGTAATTTTGTCCTTCTGCAGAATCCGGCACATGTTTTCAACCACCGTTTCCTTACTGTCAACTTTTCCCACAAGCAGTTCTCTGCCCTCCGTTTTTAAATCTGCGTCCACAAAAACAAGGCTGCCCGCTTCCCGTGCCAAATCGGTACGTGCCTGCCTTAAATATTCATCGGCCGTTTCTTCACTGTCTACCAGCCCGGCCTCTTCTCCATTTAAAAAAACGGTATACATATTATTTCCCGTACTTTCAATTTTATGAAAGCCGGGGAATAAAAGAAAACATGCCAATGACACAAACGTTGCCGCCCTTAAATGGGCAATTCTTATTTCAAGATAATATTTCGTAATTTTTTTCATAGGTTTTTCCAATATTTTCATGCCGGAATTTTTCCGTTACTTTTTGTTTCCGGCTTTCTTTCTGACGCTATAGCCAAATTTTCCAATCATTTTGTCCAATGTATAATATTCGCCGTGGGAATAAACAATGGGATCTGCCTTCCTTAAATGAAAGGTGTTCTTTTCATCCATATAGGCATCGTCCACCGTAACCGCTTCCACTGTTGCCAAAAACATAACATGGGTTCCCAGCTCTATGGTCTGGGTAACACGGCATTCTATATTTACAGGGCTTTCCCCAATAAGCGGCGCCCCTACCTTTTGCGCCGGAAGCTTGGTTAAATGCATTTCTTTAAATTTGTCCACATCCCTGCCGCTTTTCACTCCGCAGTAATCCGTAGCAAAAGCTAACTTACCGGTTGTCAGATTAATGACAAATTCTCCCGTTTCCTTTATCATATGGTAGGAATGTCTTTCCGGTCTTACAGAGATAGACACCATAGCCGGATCTGAACAGATCGTGCCTGTCCATCCGATCGTAAGCACATTGTCATTGCCCGCTTTATCCGTCACAGTGACCAAAACAGCCGGAAGGGGATATAACATGTTCCCCGGTTTAAATGATATTTTTGCCATATCAGTTCTCCTAAATCAATGCTCCGCCCGCACTCATTAGCGGTCTGGCTCTAAAAATCAAAGCAGCTGCAGAATCTGTGCAACCTGCATACCAAGGCTTGCCAGCGCTAAGAGCAGCGTAATGATCACAAGGGGTTTTATTCCACTGTTTTTCTTCATGCCGCTTTCCAGCCGGTCCATTCTTTCGCCCAACTCTCTGGCTTTTCTCGTTGCCTCTTCCGACAGCGCAGCCTGTACGTTGCGGTAGACGCGGACATTTTCCTTGTGTACATGCTCCTCCAGATGCTTCTGCCCTTCCTCCGAACTCAGGCGAAGCCCTACCAGAAGCTCTTTCATAGTCCTTATGGACTCTTTCATTTCGCCGTCATTACCCGCTTTATCCTCTAAATCCCTGAGAGCTATGAAAACAGCCTGATGGTTTTGCTGTAATTCTTCATTAATAGCCCGTTCCATTTCATCCAGCCTTCCGGACACGCGGTAAAAACCATCGTCGCTTTTATAAACCGCATCGGAAACACTGCCTTTGAGAATTTCCACATTATCTTTTACGGAATCTATACTGCTCTTCACGGAATCCATATTGCCTTTTACAGAATCCATGCTATCCTTCATGGAATCCACATGGTCTTTTACGAAATCCATACTATCCTTCATGGAATCTACATGACCTTTTACGGAATCCATACTATCCTTCATGGAATCTACATGGTCTTTTACAGAATCCATACTATCCTTCATGGAATCTACATGACCTTTTACCGTATCCATACTATCCTTCATGGGATTCACATGACCTTTTACGGTATCCATGCTATCCTTCATGGAATCTACAGATTCCTTTACGGAACCCATATGATCCATTACGGAATCTACATGTTCCTTTACGGAATACATGTAATTCTTAACCGGCTCAATTTCTTCTTTTACGGAGGCCACATCTGTTTTTATGGATTCTATATTTCCTTTAACAGAGTCTGTATTTTCCTTAAGGGCTTCCTGTATGGATGCCGCCTCTGTTTTGAGGCTTGTCCCGGTTTCATCTATTTTATTACCCAGCAGCTCTTCTCCGCTTCCATAGCTTTCCAGCTGCTCAATGCCGCACTGAATCAACTGCTGTACCTGCTCCGTCAATTCCACATTTTTCAAATTCAGACGGCGCATCTCCTGCATCATACGCTCATACTCCGCTGTGCGTTCCTGCATTCTTCTCATATCTCTCGCTTCCGCCTGACTGTTTGCCTTTATTATTTCCCCGGCATTAAATCTTTTTGCCAGTTTATCCATAAAATTATCCACAATAATACCCTCCGTGTCCTTTTCATACGGTGTATATGTATCGTTTCTATTTTATCATGTATTATTTTCTTTTACAACCTCCGGCTTTTCGCACATTCTCTGTATTTTTTTGTGGATTTTGTATAGTAAAATATTTATTTTTTCCATTCCATTGTTAATATTAACTATTTTTTCACTCCTTGTTCATAGTTTATTCACATCTTTGGATTATTATAAATTTAACAACAACGAACGACGTAATGTTCATCATTACAGACATAGATAAATTTTTTCATAATAGCCCGGGTGCCGAAAGGCATCTGGGCACTCCTCATTTTAGAGGGGCGTATTGGAGCTGTATTGGGGAACAAGAATAGAACAAACATCACTCTAATGTGAATGGTAAGTAACCTAAGAGAACATCTGCCCAAGGGTTACCAAAAAAACCACCGGTTCCGGTATTATTCGTAAAACCGGCCGGTGGTTACTTCTTTAGAAAGAAAGGGATCAGATTGCCGCACCTCGAGTACCGGATAGAGGCGACTGTGTTTGCTGCGGTTCCAGCACCTCGGTTACCTCGGCCTTTTCTTCTGGCTGATCTGCAAGCTTTTGTACTTCTTTGTTTAAGGCAAGCATCTTGGAGTCTAAATCATAGACCATAGCAGCACATTCAATCAGTTCCTTTTTTATATGCTCTGGGACATTCCCTTCAAACTTATAATGAATCTTGTGCTCTAAGCTCGCCCAGAAATCCATTGCAACTGTCCGAATCTGGATTTCTACTTTCGTGTCCACAATCCTGTCCGACAAAAAAATCGGGATGGTAACCAGTAAATGATAGCTTTTATAACCGCTGGGTTTGGGATTCTGAATGTAATCCTTTACGGAGATTACCCTGATGTCATTTTGCTTGATCAGCATTTCCGCTATCCGGTAAATGTCGGATATAAAGGAACAGATCACTCTGATGCCCGCTATATCATTCACATACTCCACCATGTTTGCAATGGTTGATTCATAATGGTGCTTTTTTAACTTCTTTACTATGCTCTGAGGCGTCTTAATCCGCGACTTAATATGTTCAATAGGATTGTACTGGTGCACGTGTTGAAATTCGTCATTTAGTATCTCCAGTTTGGTGCCCACTTCCTTTAAGGCGGAATTGTATATTAAAACAACCTCTTCCCAGCTTTTTATGTCATTCTCTTTTTCAAATTTTAATTCCAATAGCCTCACCTCTGTTGCTGATTCTACAAGAACATTTTACCACATTTCTTCAATTTATGCACAAATAAGACATAAATTTTTCCGTTTTTTCATTTTTATTTTTCCATTGTCCGCCCTTCCATCCTCTGTTATAATATCCCATGTAAATACAGCAGTGTCCACGAGCACACAGAAAGGGGTATTTATGTTTCGTTTGTGGGGTAAAATCTGGAAAGATAACCACCTGTTAAAAGATACCGTATTTGAAGAAGACAGCACGGATACCCGAACCCATAAAATCTTCCGCGGACTGGAAGAAATCTGTTATGAGTTCGACCTGGGTAAACCGATCTGGCTGGATAAAACCGTTGCGGAATTTAAGCGTCATGATAAGGCACGGTTTTCCCAGGATAATTTTATAGAAGAAATCCCCTTCGATTATCTGGAAATACAGATTATTGAAGAAGATTAATTAAAACTCTATGCATAAAATAATTGACACTCGAAATAATATGTTGTAACATCATTATATCAGAACATAGTTTTCAAAACTACATGATGTGTTTTAAGGAGGTCATATTATGCATATATCTATTCGTGAACCCGGAAGCGCCATTACTCATTTCATTGCCATGGTTCTTGCCATGGGAAGCGCCGTCCCTTTATTAATGAAAGCGTCAGAATTCGGACCGCTTTCCGTCATTGCCATGTTTGTTTTTATCGGCAGTATGGTTTTGCTGTATGGAGCCAGCGCAACTTATCATTCCGTTACTGTAGCTCCCAATATCATAAAGATCTTCCGAAAAATTGACCATATGATGATTTTCATTATGATTGCCGGTTCTTACACTCCCGTCTGCCTTTTGGTACTGGATAAGCACACAGGCAGCAGGATGCTGTTGGGAGTATGGGGCGTTGCCCTGTTCGGCATTTTGATAAAAGCCCTTTGGATAACCTGCCCCAAATGGTTTTCTTCCATTCTCTATATCGGAATGGGATGGATCTGCATCAGCGCCATAAAACCAATCATTCACACTTTATCTCTTTCGGCCTTTATGTGGCTGCTTGCAGGAGGACTTCTGTACACCGTGGGAGGTGTTATTTATGCGCTGAAGCTAAAGGTTTTCAATGAAAAGCATGCATACTTCGGCTCTCACGAAATCTTCCACCTTTTTATTATGGCAGGAAGCTTCTGTCACTTTATCTTCATGTATCAATATGTGATTTAATTATAATTCTATGCCGTTTTTCTTTAAGAGTTCTCTCGCCGTCTCAACACTGTCCACGCCTGTGGCGTTTTTGATGGGAGCGAACTCTTTTTCTCTGATCACTTCAAAAGGCAGACAGCTCTCCAGTTCATGAATCATATCCAGCACCAGCTGCTCAAACTTATAGCCGTTAGGCTCTTTAGGCTTTATTTCATTCCCCGCTTCATCCAGACAGCTGATTTTCTTTTCCACAATATGAAGACAGAGCTTATGGGACATGATACGCTCTAAGGCGGAAACGGAAAACAGGTAGTTCAAGATCACGCCAAAATTATAGGCATATTCCCCTTTCTCATTGCGTTCGGCACGCATCTGCTCTGTTAGTTCATAATACTCCACAATAGAAGGCCTACCGTCTTCCAAACACATGACCCCGACCTTTTCATCAGGAGCAGCCTTGCGGACTACCTTTGCCCCCACTTCCACGGCGCTGTCAATGGAAGCGCCTATAAAAACAGGATCCGCTATTTTCTGTAAAACATTATCTACGGCAAAAATATTTAACCATTCAATGCCCATTTCATGGATTTTATCTACCAGTCCGTTTCTGTCAAGGGATACAAACCAGCCGCCGTTTCCGTTGGGAGAGGTTGAAATCTTACTTTTTGTCTCTAAAAGCACCTTTCCCTCAAAGTCCACTGCAGGCGCCATTTCCTGTTTAAAAAACCATACCATATCCTCTTTATATCCGAAGAAATCATGCTCCTTAAAAAAGCCGACCGTTCTTTCATGGTTTTTATCACTGGTCATGATAAACAGAGGCACCCATTTTCCGGCCTTATTTACCACATCCATAAGATTGTTCATAAGACATTCAAAAATGTACAAATCCTTTGTCAGCCCTATATTGTAAACCCCTTTTGGTTCATCGCTGCCTAAGCGGGTTCCCATTCCTCCGGCCAATAGTACGGCCCCTACCTTCTGCTGCTTAATCGCATCCAGCCCCAGACTTTCAAAACGGGACTTATTTTTCTCGATTTCATCTATTTCCATAGACGCAATGGGAGTGATCTTCCCCCGCTTCGTCTCGCTTGCCCGATGCTTCAGATTTTCTACAATGGAAAAATCCGTCTCCTCTATCTGCAAAAGCAATTCTCTTTGCTTATCATCATCCAATTCCTTATAAAATTTTAACAAATGTATCTGATCATATTGTGTTAATTTTTCCAAAGCCTGATTATAATTCAATGTCAATTCTCCTTTCGCCGTTACCCAAACAAGCTCTCTCTTCTTACTATGAAAAAAATTCCAAAAAACCCGTTGTTTTTCTTATTTTATCTTTCTCATATTCTGTCATAAAATATAGCTTTTGTCTATTACAAATCCAGAGACAGCTTCCCAAAGAAATCGCTTTTTTCCAGATGTTCTTCCTTATATTTCATCAAAAACGCTTTCATCTGGGGATGCTCCGCCCCCAAATCCAAAAGTATGTCCTCAAAATTATCCGTTGTCAGACATTCTAAATCTGCAAAGAGAGAAATATATTCCATATCCTCTCCGTGTTCTTCCTTTAACACCAGCCAGGTTTCTTCACTTTCACATCCCTTCGTATGGGAAACCAAATAGCCGGTCAGCTCCTTCCTGTTGGCTTCCTCTAATCCTTTGTCATACAAAAGCCTCAGAAATGCTACCCTGACCTTTCTCTTTCTCTTTTCTTCCAGAAAATACTCCAGGTTGTTTTCCCTGCTGCCATAATCCTCTTCCCCGCATAAAAGCAGCCTGGTATATCCTTCCATATCATCGCCGTGAAGAATCGTCAACATCCTTGCATCCCACAGGGCAAGCCATTCCGCATCATCTACCTTCGTCGTCTGAAATAAGTAGGGGGCATCTAAAACGCCGCAGGTAGACGAGAGCAAAGAGCCAAAGCCGCGGCATACCTCATCTTCTCTGGCATTCCCGTTCTCTTTCTCTGTCAGGCAGATACGTTTTAACGCAGCACACTCCATAAAAAGGGATTTCCCCAGCACATATTCTTTCCTGGAAAGATAGATCTCCTCCAAATCCCTGCAATGGGCGAACGCCCAGTCCCCGATGCTTTCAAGGGTATTGGGCAGATAGATTCTGTATAAGCCGGAAACATTAAAAAAAGCCTTCTTTTCAATAGCGGTTACCGGAAGGTCATCTATAGCCTTCGGAATCACAAGCTCTATTTTATTTCCTTCATAACCGGTAATGGTCACGCTTTTTTCTGAAATTATATAATGATACAGGGCTCCCCCCTGTTCAAACCGTTTCTCTTTCATGTAAATTTACCCGTCCTGATTTTGCTTATTCCATGGTTCCGTTTTATTGCTCAGGTATTGTTTCTTACCATTACTCCGTTTTATTGTTCAGGTATTATTTCTTACCAGTACTCCGTTTTATTGCTCAGGTATTGTTTCTTACCATTACTCCGTTTTATTGCTCAGGTATTATTTCTTACCATTACTCCGTTTTATTGTTCAGGTATTATTTCTTACCAGTACTCCGTTTTATTGCTCAAGTACTGTTTCTTACCATTACTCCGTTTTGCCGCTTCATCTTATCAAGCTATCATCTTACAAGTTTAATTCCCTTATTTCCTGCGCCAGCTGCTCCGTTCTTTCAGACAGCATCAGCTGCTTATTCTGCCTCTGGTAGGCCTCGCAGCCAAAGGTGGCGATAAATCTGGAGGAATCATTGTTGACCGTCAGCTCCGTTACCAGAATCAGCATTTCATTCCCTTGGGAAAATGCTTTCTCTACAAAATCAAACAATGCCGAAAGCCTGCTCTGGCAAAGCTCTGTATCTTGTTTCATCCGGCTAACTTCTTCATCAAAACGGGATTTGATCAGGACGAACACCTGATCCGTGGCGGTCTTCTTATGGGTAACCGCTTCTTTCTTACAATTTTCAAGGAAATGCAGGATTCTTTTATGCTTCTTTTTATCTGCCGGGGAAAGGGAACCTCCCTTTGCCAGATTCTGCATTATTTTTTCCCGTGCCTGTATTTGTTTATCCAGCATATCCAGTCCGTCTTCCGCATCCTTTACCGCCCTCAAAGGCGCCATCATATCCTGCAGATAAGCTCCTGTTTCCATATTCTCTTTTATATCCGCAAGCATCTTATCCATAAGCATGCCAAGAAGGGAAAGCCGCTCATCAAAGGGCGCTTCCTCCGCTTTTTTCACAATTGCTTCCGTTACCGTTCCTCCCAAAATTTCATCCACATGATAATCCTTTTTGTATTTCTGGTACAGGTCATAATATGCCCCGAATTCTTTTACGATCTTATCATTACGGATATATTGTTCTATAAGAGCTTCCGATACGGGAAGCTTTTCCTCTTCATAAAGATATAAAATCTGGGAAAGATCCTCCCAGCCCCTTGCAGTTACATAAAGCCTGCCCTTGACCGTTGTCTCAATATGGTAAAAATATTCCTTCTTCAGTTCCAGGAAGCTTACTATCGCTCCGTGGATACCCGTCTCTCTGGCATAAGTCTTCCATGCGTCATAATCCGCTTCCACCGCAAGCACCTTTAAACGATCCATGGTAACCACATCAAATTCCCTGACGGATTTGTTGTATTCCGGCGGATTACCGGCGGTAACAATAATCCAGCCTTCAGGAACCCTGTGCTTTCCAAAGGTTTTGTACTGCAAAAACTGCAGCATGGAGGGTGCAAGAGTCTCGGAGACACAGTTGATCTCATCCAGAAACAGGATTCCCTCCTTGATGCCGCTGCCTTCCATAGTCTCATAGATGGAAGCGATGATCTCACTCATAGTATATTCCGAAACCCGGAATTTTTCTCCCTCATATTCCTTTTCTTCGATATAAGGAAGTCCCAGGGCGGACTGTCTTGTATGATGGGTCATGGAATAGGACACCAGTGCAATGGAAAGCTCCGACGCCACCTGTTCCATAATAGCGGTCTTGCCGATACCGGGCGCCCCTAATAAGAAAATAGGACGCTGTCTGACTATGGGTATCCGGTATTCCCCGAATGCATCCTTCTTCAAATATAATCTGACGGAATCCTTAATATATTCCTTCGCCTGTCTGATATTCATTTTTCTTCTCCTCTTCCTCAAACGCTTCTATTTCCGGTTCGCTTAGCACAACCTGAATTGCCCAGACCGGAACCTGGGGCTTTTTGTCGTCCTCATTAAGAAACACAAATATTGTATCGTAATCCGGCATTCTGTCCGGATAAATTCCGTAACCGTCGGTAAAATAAATCAGTCCCTTGAGATTTTCAAACTCTCCCTTTAAAATCTGTTCATCTACATAATCGAATACCGGGCGGAAATCCGTGGAACCGAAGCCCTTTAATTTCCCTGACGCAATGAAGGCGTCAAAGTCCTCGTCACAGGTAATTTTTGTATCCGACTGCACCTCCATATCACACTGGATGATGTGTACGTTAATTTTATGAAAGAAGCTTTCACTCTGCTTTAAAATATCATAGGTTTTTCGCAAAAATGCCTGCACCAGCGGGCCTCTGCAGGATGCGGAGGTATCGATAGCAATGACAAACTCCTTGACTTTTTTTACATCCTTATATTCTAAAGGCTCCACCAAAGGCATATTGCCATAGGTGGAAAGTCCGTAGGTATAATAAATATAATCAAATTCCTCATCGTTAACGGACATATCCTCCGAAAGCTGGGTAAAACGACTCAAAATATGGCTGTAATCATAACGCTCCTTGGTTGCCTCCCCCAGATTGGCAGATAAACTTCCCGATTTGGATTTGTTTTTGGAAAAGCTCTTTAAGTCCGCCTTAACCCTTTCACTGATCCTCTGAAACTGCTCCTGCCCTATGGTCATTTCCTCTTTGACATTCCATGTCACATGCTCATCCACATGGCTTAAGGAAACCAGTTCCTTTCTTTCATCCGGCCTTAAAGAATTCTTTTGCAGATAGCGGTAAATGTGCTCCGCCGTAAAAGGAATCCTTTTCTTTTTTTCCGTCTCATTCCGTCCTGTCTGGTTCCATGAAACCTGCCTTGCATATTCCTCGGCGCTTCCTTTGCCGTTCATATAATCCCGCAGATTTCTGACGGCTTCCAAAAGTCTGTCGTCCTTTTTCATGGAAGCGCTGTGTATGCCAAGCTCCAAAATGGTATTTTCTACCGCAAGGTCCACCGCCAAATCCCAGTCAGCCTTATCTAATTTGCCGTACCGATAGCTGTGGTAAAAAATGCAGTGAAACAATATGTGAAGGTACATCCTTACTGCAAAGGCAGGTTCTCTTTCATAATGCTTTAAAAGCCACACCGGGTCATAATACAGTTTTACCCCGTCCGTAGCCGCCCCGCCCATGCCAATCCGTGCTTCGCCGGTCAATGCGGAAACAGCCACATCCAAAAAACGCATGTTTACCACAATGCTGTCGGAGGCAAGCTTCATGATATGTGCCGCAAGGCTTTTCATTTTATTCAGTTGTTCCGCCTCTTTCGGGGTTAAATTCAAATCCGCCATATTTTTTGTTCCGCCTCGATATTTTATCTGTATTCTCATACAAAATATTTATCCGCTTAAGTTCATTTAAATCATTTTTCGGGCCATTTCCGGTATCTTAAAAAATCCCCTTTCATTTATATCCGAGCCCGTATGCTCTTTTAGAAAATCCACCTGCTCCTGACGATCCATACCGGAATCTATTACCTCTCCCTCCATCGTAATAAATGTGCTTTCAGCATGACTCTCTAACTGATAATTTCCTTTTGACGATACATATAAAATACCCGCGAAAGAATACTTTTCCAATTCATCATTATTGTCATTTTCCTGCTTGGGATACAGATAACTGATCTCAATATAATCATAATCTTCAAAAGTATTGGAAGCCGCATCTTCCATAGCTGTGTCAGACTTTTCCAATGCAATTTTAATATACCTGCTGCCGTTTTGCTTTTTTTCGGCGTAAGGCAGTTCTGATTCCTGAATAAAGGATACAGCCTCCTGATAATTTGCCGTCTGCGGGAAATCAACATACAGTTTTCGTAAAGCCTCCGGTTCATTTGTGCCTGCCGGGTTTTCAGAAAATGAGGCAGCTACAGAATCTGCTCCATCCTTAATTTCCTCAGTATGATCCCTTTGGTCTGCTCTGCCGGCGCATCCCGTTAAAAAAACAAACATCATGATATATAAAAAACACCTTATGACTCTCTTCATTTACTTTTCTCCCTAATCAATCTTCAACCTTATTTTACCCCCGGCCGCCTGAATCAATCATATCATGCTGTCTGCTTTTTTTCTATACTGACTATTATAAATAATGCGCATTATCGCAACAAGCTTTCCCTTTTCTTCTTATTCTTTTACATCCGGTTCAATATCTCACTGCTGTTTTAGTAAAACTTCCAAATAATCATCCGCTTCTTTTCTTGATTTGAAGATAATAACATTTTTATCCTTTTGATATTTCTCCAACAGCTCATAAATCTGCGGCAACTGGTCTTTGGAAAAGTCCATGATCCACTGCCTGAATTCCTCATCAAATTCCGTTTCCACCCAGGGTAAATCTTCCCGCTTTTTTCCGATGCGGGACTTAGCTCCCAAAAGACAGACTTCCAAAGGAAAATCCAGTAAAAATACCGTATGGCACTCTTTTAAACGGGTTTCCAGTGTGCGCCGGTAATTCCCGTCAATAATCCAGCGGTGCTTTTTGAGGATTTCGCTCAATTGCAAATCAAATTCTTCCCTGGAAATATTTGTTCCATCCGGCTTGTGCCACAGCATATCCAGATAATAAAGGGGAAGATTCGTAATATCTCTCAATTTTCTTGCAAATGTACTTTTCCCTGCGCCGGGACTTCCGATAATAATTGCTTTTAACATTATTTTTACCTATAAATTCTAATATGGAATGAAAAGCTTAATTAGAATTTTAAGCTTTCCATTCCATGAAATTCTTTGATACTTTTTCCTGAGTCATTAAGTTTCTTTTCGATGTCAATATAGAGCAATATAAAATGGACTATCTATGATATGACATTATATCATGACAAAACTGTTATAGAAAGGCTTACTAATCAGCAGGCAAATACCTGCTTGTATGTTAAAACGGACATTCTACCTCATAGTATCAACAATATTCTTCATAGTATCTATGGAAACCCTTCCCTTCAAAGTATATCGTATTCCGCCTGCCACAAAAACAGCTGCCTTTTCCGATACATAATCTTCCAATTCTTCTTCAATGGTATCTTCTATAATATTTACCTTATATCCCTGTTCCGACGTATAGCTTTCCGCAAACCGGTACATCCCCAGATAATCCGTATCCCATCCGTTATCCAGCTGGGATTCGCTCAAAACCAGGTCAGCGGTTAATGAAACCGGAGTATAATATTCTTTTCCGTTATCATAGGCATACCGGTTCTCTTCCTTCATATATTGGTAATTACCTGTATCTCCCGTAATATAATTATCTACCGTGATAATTGCAAAATCCTTTGCATCTGTCTTGAGCCGGCACAGCATATAGGAGTTATCATCAGATAACCTTGTATCCAGCATTTCAAGCCCCAGCGCCTCCTGCATTGCAGCATAATCCGCATAGCCTTCATAAATCATCCCGTATTCATCAGGCGCAGTCCCCGGCTCATTCATTTGCACAATCTGCATGGAATCCAGTTCAGGCAGCACTTCTTCATTTACCCACACTCTGTTCAGCATATAATATCCCGCAAAAACAGTAGTTCCTCCTAAAATAATAACCGCAGCGAAAGCAGCGGCAGACGCTGCAATTTTTTCCCATATTCGGTCAGGTCTTAAAACAGTAACGCCATTTCTGATATTATTTTTGATATCATCCTTCAATTCTATCTGCCTAAGTTCCCGGTCTATCACTTCTTTTATTTCAATTTTCTTCATATCCTGCCTCCGTCAAAATTTTTCTCATTTTACCTCTTGCCCTGTTCAAACGCTGTCTCGTTGTATTTTCCGTTTTCCCAATTACTGCCGCAATCTCTTTAACTGACAGCTCCTGGTAATAATGCAGCACTATGATCTGTCTGTCATTTGCCTGCAATTTCATGACAGCCGCTGATATGCTGTCCTTTTCCAGAAAATCATTGATGGAATCATTACCTGTCCGTTCTGTATTTTCTTCCGGATTATTTTGCCTGATTTTAAACCAGCGGTTTCTCATGATATTTTTGCAGCAATTGATCGCAATGCGTATCAGCCATGTCTTTTCACTTGATTTGTGTTCAAATGACTCATAGGATTTCATCGCCTTAATAAAAGTCTCCTGAACAGCGTCTTCTGCAAGTTGATAGTCTTTCAGATATAAATAGCACATCCTTAAGACCGTGTTGCCATATTCATCCATTAATCTTTCTAAAAATTGTTCTGCCGGCATTATGTTTTAACCTCCCTTCACTTATTAGACACAGGAAAGCCTTCTTTTATTACATCATTTTTTCTTTTATGAAAATTTCTCTTTTTCTCACAATTACGTATTTATCATACCGCAATTAACAGGTCTTATTTATAGGATGTTTTCATTCAGTAGTTTTTGAAAAGTGCAGTGGATAAAGCCGCCCTGTGCAGATTTACTTTGGACGGCTTTTGGAAATGCTTAAGCTTTTATATGAATCATTCTAATCTGTACATTAAGGTATCGTAATACTCTTTCAAAATTATCAAATCCTATATTCTACTATTTTCTCAAACGCAATGTCTCCCCGGACATATTCGTAGTCGTCAAGTTTGATTTCTTTGAATCCAAACTTTTCATAAATATGAAGGGCCGGTTTCAACTTGCTGTTAGAAATGATGAACAATCTTACGGCCCCATGCTCTACCGCCCACTGCATCGCCGACTCAAGAACCGCCCTTCTGCGGCCTTTATGAGACTGATGCTTGTTAGACGCCAGTTTGCAGATTTCCCATGTATCGTCCTGCATATGCTTTGCCATGCAGGTTGCAAGTACGGTTTCTTCCTCGACGGCAAAGTATATCATGGCGCCATTTCCTATATCCTGTTCAATATTTGCAAAGGCTTCCTTATCCTCTTTTTCCAGAAAACCAAAATTATCTATGATCCAGTCTGTGTTATATTCTATAAATTTGTCTTTATATTTTGAATCATAAGGTATCATTTTCACAAACTCAATTCCTTTCTGCTAATATTTTCCGGATTATGTTCCTTGCATTCTCTAGCTGCACACATTTGCTTTCAGATAATGAATGGATAATACATTCTATTTCCTGATTTGTTTTTTGAATCAGCTCCTCACTGATACGCCTTCCTTTTGCTGTCAGATAAATTTTATATGATCGATTTTGTTGCCTTTGTCAACTAATTTTAAAGGATCAATTCCTTCTCTGTTCTCCGCTGCTGGTAAAATATTGAAAAATCCCCTTCCTTCTTATATAATAGGTTAAGAAAGCGAGAAAACAATGTCCGAAAAAATTTTTGACGTATCAATCGTCATTCCCGTATACAATATGGAAGCCTATCTGGACCGGTGCGTAAAAAGCGTTCTTGCCCAGAGTCTTCAAAATATCGAAATTATTCTGGTGGATGACGGAGGAAGCGACCGTTCCGTTGCCATGTGCGACGATTACACTGCCGCCCACCCTGATAAAATCCGTGTCCTTCACAAGGAAAACGGCGGGCTGACCTCTGCCTGGAAGGCGGGAAGCGCCATTGCAAAAGGGCGTTATATCGGCTATGTGGACAGCGATGATTTTATCCTGCCGGATATGTATGAAAGAATGTTTGCCCGTATTGAAGAAGAAAGGGCGGATATTGCCTGCTGCGGTCTGCACCATATTTATGAGGACGGCAATCATGATGAGTGGGATGACCAGATGGATTTTCCCACGGATGTATTTGAACCTTTCTCTTTAGAAAAAGAAATGTTTCCGGCGCTTATTAATGACGGCAGCTTTATGGGCAGAAAGCTCCATCCCAACCGGGTTACAAAGCTAGTCAAAGCTTCCCTTGTAAAGAAAAATCTGTCTTTGTGCAGCGACGAGGTTTCAATAGGCGAAGATTTCCAGTTTTCCCTCTGCATGTTTTTAGACGCCAAAAGGGTAGTGATTTTAAAGGATTATTTTCCCTACTACTACTACATGAACAATAGCTCCATGACTATGAAATACGACAGTCATTATATGGAAAAAATCAAGATTCTAAACAAAAACCTGTTACGGATCAGCAAAGAAAAAGGCGGCTATGATTTCAGCAGACAGATTTGGAATGATTTTCTCTGCCTGACCGTTCTCCATGTAAAGGGCGGTATTTATAAAAAGAAAAACGCTTCCTATAAGGAGCATAAAAACGATATGAAAACGATCTGCCATGACCCGGATGTGCTCCATGCCTTAAAGGTATATGATATGCCGCAGCTTACCATGGCGGAAAAGCTATTTCTCTTTTTTATGAAGCATCACATGTATCTGGCTATTTTTCTTGCGGTACGGATTTATTTCCGTTAGCCTTAGGAAACCAAATACTGCCGCTTCGACAAATATTGATTTTAGATAGGTTCCGTATACAAATAAAAATGTTCTGCTGCCTGAAAAGAAATTTACAATTGCTGCAAAACGGACTATCTGAACAGATCCCTGCTAATAGATTGATTATTTAAGGAAACTCTTGCAAAATGGTGCGGAACACAAACGATAAAAGAAATAAAACAGCAAAATCCGGCAACAAAAATCTCAAATGGTCCCTACCCCTTCCCTTTGTGTTTGTTTTGCCCTGCATTTTGATCTCCGTTCTTTATCTTCAGTTCAAAGACATTTATTTTCCGGGTACTTCCCGTATGCATGATCTGATCATCGACCAGATTGCTATGGACGGCAGCAACAAAACCGGAGAATGGGAATTTTTCTGGGGACTGCTCTGGCTCGGTTGTTTTTGTATTCTGGGGCTTTTTCTCATGGGTAGAAGCTTTTTGGGTTCTACGGCGGGAAAATGCGGTTCCGAATTGCCCTCCGCCCATGATACGTCTTCATGGGATTTCACTTCTTCCTTTGAAAAAGTACCCCTTCCCTTAATATGTGTCCTCTGTTTCTTTCCTCCCGTCATACAGCTGATATGCTACGGAAAGGTTTCTTTGTCCCTTTGGCTTTTTGCCCTGACCTTCAGCCTTCTGATGTTCATTTTCAAAAAAGATTGCGGAAAATGTATTTCCCTTTTTTTGTTTCTCTATTTTGACGTTCATGTAATCAATCTGATTGCAGCATTTGTCATCGGCAAATATCTTCACTCCGATTTATTGATTTTCGCAGCCGGAGCGGTTATTTTCAGCTTTGCCCTTATTTTCTATTTCCATTTTTACGGAGTATTTGATAAAATTTTCTTTGCAAGCCAGCTTCCTCTGCCGCTTTTGCTGATTTTATATTTAAAACATTCTTACCGTTATCAGGAACAAATATTACAGCTTCATCATCCTAAAAGCTACATAATTTTTATAGCTTTTTTCATGCTGGCTCTGTACATAGGATTTTTCCTTCAATACTACTTTTTTCGTAAATCCGATAAAAGCATAAAGCCTTTTATCGCTGCCGCTTCGGCAATTTCCATTTTCCTCTACGGCTCTTACATTCCGGCAGCTTTGATAATCCCTTCGGATATGCATCATTACGGCGAACAAATGCTCCCCTGGCAGCAGATCGTCTCTCTTAGCAATTCTCCTTATAAGGATTACGCCCCGGTATCAGGACTGTTTCCCATGCCGACAGGCGGCATTAACCAGCTATTCTTCGGTGGAAAGGCCTCTACCTACGGAACCGCCTTTGTCATTCTGTTCATATTGTTTGGAACATTGACAGTATGCATGATTTCTCTTCACGTAAACGGAAAATGGACGCTCCTTTTCGCTTTTCTTTTCCACATGCCCGTTTATTGCCGGACCTGGATCATTCTTCCGGTATTGCTGTTGCTTTTACTTCCCTCTGTCATTCATAATAAAAGGCGTTTTCTCTATCTCTATGTTTTTTGCGGCTTTTTAAGCGGACTTTATTATCCGCTGTTCGGTCTGGCGTTGATCGTGGCGGGAATGCCCTATGCCTTAGTCTGCTTTTTTTCTTATTTGAAAGACAAAGAATTCTTAACCGAAGTAAAGAAAAAATCCTTTTATGCAGAAACGCTTATTCTTCTGGTTCCCATTATTTTATCCATTCCTTTATTGATAAAAATGGCGTCCCATATTCTGACATATTCCCATCAGACCCTTCTTGCGGACGGATTATCATTAAGTTCCATATCTGTTCCCCAGTGGTTTCTGCCATATTTATCTTCTTTTGAACAAATCAGAAGCGGCGCCTATTATGCCCTGCGCTTTTTAGGCTGTATGCTTCCTGTATGGCTCTTTCTTCTGTTGCTGCTTTCTTTCTATTATCAAAACAAAGAGAAAAAGCCATATAAAGAGCCTGCGTTTTTAGGCTTATCTGCAGGTTTCCTCATCCTGCCTGTATGCTACACTTACACTTTAGTCGTTATGGACGAAACCTGGGTCAGCCGGCTGTTTTCCCGCAGCAGCCATATTTTCCTTTGGATCATTGGTATTTTCCTCCCCATCCTCCTGATTCGCTTTGGAAAGCAGATTTTTCAAAAGGAAGCCTCTGTTGCGCTTTTAACCGCCTTTTCCTTAAGCGTTCCTTTTCTTACCTTTTATCAAATGGGAGATTACCAGTTTCCGGCCTTGGACGGAAGAACCAATGCAGAATGTGCGTGTGTAGGAGAATACACGGCAAACCTCTCGCCATTCCCTGTTTCTCCCTCCTTTGTTCCCATCAGTGAAGAAGATGCTGCACGTTTCCCTGCTCTGGGCTATGGTTTTATGGAATCCGGCGTTAGAGAACAGCTTTATACATATGATGAAAGATTGGAAATTCTTCACAAGGCAGATGAAGATTTGAAGCTTTTGGCGCTGGATAAGCTGCAGATGTATTATTTTTTATTAAATGAAAGCGCTCTTTATTCAGGGAAGGTTTCCCTTGCCAAAAGTCATGAGGCGGCAGAGGCGGTTATCGCCCTGCTTGACGAGCACACCGTTGCAGGAAATGATTTAAGTCCGTTAAACAATTATTATATTTACCGGGAGCTGATAAAGAGGGGCTATGTTTATGATTCTATTACAGAATTTTATCTGCCGAAAACACTGTACGTTTCCATATACGGCGAAGAAAGCTATGCTGCTACAAGCCTTTCCGATTCGCCCTGGGCGGCGCCTCTTTATATGAGTAAATGCGCCTTGTCCTTAGGACACAATCTGGAAAATCTGAGCGCTTCGGTTCTCATTGCATCCGATACGCCTTCAGAATTTCTCTATGTGGAAATTGATATAGCGGCATTAAATACCCGCTTTGGCGGTACGCTTAATGAAGATACCATTATGACCATAAGCTGGGAGGGAAAAAGCTGCCTTTTAACAGACTTAGGAGACGGAGTCTTACTGCTTCCCCTTGCTTCCAATGCGGACTGGGCAACGGGCGGCTATGATCAGGTATTTATCAGTCTGTATGATGAAACAAGACCTGTTATGGAAATGGATGATAAAATTCCTTTAGAGGAACTCAGCAATTGCTTACAATATTACTCTTTGAGGGAAGACGCCGGAATATAGGCGTTCCCCTGTTGTTCGTGCACTCGGCAAGAAAGCGGATGGAATGGGCGGACCGGAAATCCCTTTGTGAATCGACAAAGACTTTGTTTGCAGAATAAAAAGGCTGCCGATTCACGATTTTCCAATCATTAAAACGACAGCCTTTTTTAACATTTCTTATATAAGCATACGCTATCTCATCAGATCAAAGATTCATACAGCTTTGTAATATCCTCCACACTGGTCTCTTTGGGGTTGCCCGGTCTGCAGGCATCATCATAAGCGGACTGCGCCAGGAACGGAATATCCTCTTTCTTTACAATTTCCTTTAAATCAGCGGGGATTCCCACATCTACGGAAAGCTGTTTAACAGCATCTACCGCCGCCTTACGGTATTCCTCCTGAGTCATGGAATCTACGTCTTTAACACCCATGGCTCTGGCAATTTCACGATATTTCTCCCCGGTGGCTTCCGCATTGTATTCCATAACCGTAGGCAGAATAATCGCATTTGCCACACCGTGGGGCGTATCGTATAAAGCGCCAAGAGGATGCGCCATGGAGTGAACAATACCAAGGCCTACATTGGAAAAGCCCATGCCTGCAACATACTGTCCTAAGGCCATGCCTTCCCTTCCTTCCGGCGTATTGTCAACTGCGCCTCTTAAAGAACGGGCAATGATTTCAATTGCTTTTATATGGAACATGTCGGACAATTCCCATGCGCCTGCGGTAATATATCCTTCTATGGCATGAGTCAGGGCGTCCATACCGGTAGCCGCCGTTAATCCCTTGGGCATGGAAGACATCATTTCGGAATCCACAAATGCCACCACGGGAATATCCTTAGGGTCTACGCATACCATTTTGCGGTTTTTTTCCACATCGGTAATTACGTAATTGATGGTAACCTCTGCTGCCGTACCCGCTGTTGTAGGAACTGCAAAAATAGGCACGCACTTATTGGTGGTAGGAGCTACACCCTCTAAACTTCTCACATCTGCAAAGTCGGGATTATTGATAATGATACCCACCGCCTTAGCGGTATCCATGGATGAGCCGCCACCAATAGCGATGATGTAATCCGCCCCGGATTTTTTGTACGCCTCCACACCGGACTGCACATTTTCAATGGTGGGATTGGGTTTGATATTGGAATAAAGCTCATAAGAAAGCTTCGCATCATCCAACACCTTCAATACCTTTGCCGTTACCCCGAATTTAACCAGATCAGGGTCGGAGCATACAAATGCTTTTGTAAAATTCCTTCCTTTTGCTTCGCCGGCTATTTCGTTGATCGCCCCCACTCCATGATAGGATGTTTCATTCAGTACAAATCTGTTTGCCATACCTTTCCTCCTTTTTCATTACATGGTTCTGATTGCAGTTTCTTTGCTAAAAGTCCTTTTAAAGACTAACTATATTATAGCCTGTTTTTCCAGCGTTTCCCACTAAAATTTTTCAGCTTTTACTTTTGATATTTTACTTTTCAGCAGCCTGCTGTATATTTCCATGACCTACCCCAGATATTCCACCGCCATCAAAGCCGCCACCGCCCCGTCTGCCGCTGCCGTAGTCAGCTGTCTGACCGCTTTGGTCCTGCAGTCTCCCGCCGCAAATATTCCCGACGCCGTAGTCTTACAGTCTTCTCCCGCCAGAATATAACCCTTTTCATCCGTAACGACCATTTCCTTTGCAACAGCAGTTTCCGGTTCCTGCCCTATGGCGATAAAAAGACCGTCCAACATCAACGTCTTTTCTTCTCCGTCTTTGTTCTTTATACAGACGCCTTCCAGCTTACCTTCTCCTATCAGCTTTGTGATTACCGAATTAAAAATAAAGCGGACATTTTCTCTTTTTTCCAGATTCTCTAAAAGCCTCTGCTCTCCCCTGAAAGCATCCCTTCTGTGGATCACATAGACTTCCTTGCAATAGTTGGACAAAAAGAGCGCATCCTCTAAAGCCGTACTTCCTCCTCCGTTAACTGCCACTATCTTATTCCTGTAAAACATGCCGTCGCAGGTTGCGCAATAGGAAATTCCCGCTCCCGTCAGCTCCTGCTCGCCCGGAAGACCCAGCAAACGGTTTTTGGCTCCCATGGCAAGAATCAGAGTACCGCCTTCGTAAGAGTTTTTTGATGTATTTACCACAAAAGCCGAAACTTCCTTCTTGTGGTTTTCTTCATTCCCGTCAAACTGGGCGGCCTCCATATCGGCCTGCTCCCCGCCTTCCGGTTTTTCCACGGAAATCACTTTTTCCATTTTTATCTGTGCCCCCAGATCCTTGGCCTGCTCATAAAGTCCTTTCGCAAATTCAAAGCCGGACATCTTTTTGATCCCGGGATAGTTTTCTACCTCGGGAGTGTTGATAATCTGCCCTCCGTAGGTCTTGCCTTCTAATACCAGAACGCTTTTCCCCGCCCTGATTCCGTAAATCGCTGCGGACAGTCCTGCCGGTCCCGCACCAATAATGATCATATCGTACATAGACACCTCCTGAATACATTTTTAATTTTATATTTATGTTTCCAAATATCAGCTCATTTTATTTTCTGCTTATACTATAACATATGAAATCGACGGCCGATATGCTCTGCTTTTCCGCTTCATGATACCGGAAATGATACAACGTCTTTTAGGGGAATGATCAAAAACTTTGTATATACACTTACCACAGCTGCCCTATTTCTTTTTTGTCTACTCCGTACTCTTTACAGAATTCCGCCAAATCCTTTTCGCTGCGAATCAGCATCACATCCGTAAATTTCCCTGTAGTCCTATCCCGGAAACCGGCAACCTTTTCCCCCGTACAGATACTTGCCCGCACCATCGGTTTCTGTATTTCCTTATTGTAATTTAAGTCTCGCTTTTTTCTTCCGAACATATCATTTCCCCGCCTTCCGAATGCAATACGCTTTACAGAACAATCCTTTTTCGGGAAAATATTCTTAATACCTAAAATCCATAATATATTGTTTCATTCATCCATTTCAATCATTCTTTTATCTATTTCCGAAGATTCTTCATCAATCATGGTTGCAACCGCACATTTTTTATAAAGATCAACGGCAGATTTTGCAGACCATTTCATAATAGCATATGCATATCCAAGCTCCTCCGTTGATTTCAATTTATACTCTGCATTATAAAGCATTTGCCAGCTGCGCACAATGTATATTTATAAGTCTGTTTTACCGTATACACCATTCTAAATAGAGAAAAAAAACAGCAACAAAAAAGATTATTTCTTGACAATACGTATTAATATGTTTTAAAATGAAGTTATCAATATATCATACGGGGAGAAATCATTATGTCTAATTTAAACCAATTATTTCAAGTAGGCGAGGCCGGATTATCCGAGGACAGTACCACACCATTATATCTTCAGATCATTCAGATCATATCCGACAGTATTTCGTCAGGGCGCTTAAAGGAGCACGACAAACTACCAACCGAGCCCGAATTAATGGAGCTGTTCCATGTCAGCCGAGTAACCCTGCGGGCTGCCATGCGGGAGCTGGTGGATAACGGTGTTCTTGTAAGGAGACAGGGAATCGGCACCTTTGTGAATACATCTACTTATTTTATGTCCGTAAATAACTGCGCCGGTTTTACCGCATCCTGCAAAAAAGCGGGCAAAGAACCGCGAACCCAGCTTCTGAGCATTGAACTCATCATTCCCGACAGAACGCTGGCACGTTTTTTTAAGATAGAGGAAGCCGAAAAAATCTTGTTTATCAAACGTCTACGCTATATCGACGACCAACCGGTCATCATGGAATACAACTACTTTTCAAAACAGCTGTTTTCCCTTATGAATGAAGATACCCAGAGACTGGAAACCTCCATTTACCAGCTGCTTTCCGACAGCTATCATTTTACCACACTTCAGGGAAAATTTGAATTTAACACCTGCCTTCCAACCAAGGAAGAACAAAGCCTGCTCAATGTTTCTAAAAATACGCCTTTATTGTTGACAAGCGACTGGCATTATACCTCTCCCAACCATGAACCCCTGTTTCTCTCAAAACAGGTCAGCAACGGCGAATTCATCAATTTCTATTTTGATATAAATATCAATTTGTCCAATTAACCGGTAAATATCCTGAAAAGAAAGGAGCTCCGACAGCTTTTCCGTCGGAACTCCTTTTTAAGTAAGGGCTTTTATTCTGTAAAGGAATCAATATTTTCATCCGTATACAGTTCTCCGTCAACAAATACGGTGTCAAATTTTGATCCATCCAATGTTTTCTTCACATATCCCATAGCCTCTTTTGCAATGGTAACAGGCTTTAAGGAATATCCTACCGCCATACTGTCCGTATCTTTAATAGCCGTAGCCACTTCATCGGAGCAGTCGCCTCCCGTAATCTTAACATTGGCATATTTCTCGGGATAAGCCTGTACAACCGTCAGCGCTCCCAATGCACAGTCGGAGCAGGAAGATATAACAAAGTCTACATCCGGGTTTGCCGTCAGCGCATTTTCTACAGTGGTGGCAAATCCTTCCCTTCCATGCATAGCGTCGTCTAACTGGGAAATTACCTCAATATCAGGATACTCCTTGAACACATCCAATGCGCCGTTCTCCCTGTCGGTCATGGAAGACATGATCGGCGGAGAAGTGATCAGAAGTACTTTTCCCTTGCCATCCATCATTTTTACCACTTCTTCTGCCTGAAGCTTTCCACAGGTATAATGGTCGGATGTAATAAATACGGAGCATTCCGTTTCAATGGAGCTGTCTACTACGATTACCGGGATTCCTGCCGCCATTGCCTTATCTACCGAGCTTACAAAAGCCGCGGGGTCGGAAGGCCAGAGTATAATAGCATCCACTCCCATATTGATCAGATTCTCCATTTCGTCCGAGCCCTTTGAAACGTCCAGGTTATAGTTTACTTCATGGAGCTTATAGCCCTCCTCTGCAGCCTGTTCCTGGAAGCCCTTCTGAAGCTTTACCCCGAACTCCTCATAAAGGGTACAGTAAAGAATTCCTACTTCGATTTCATCTCCCGAAGCCGGAGTCGTTTGTTCTTCATTTTCGCTGCCCTGGGCCTCTTCCTTTGGAGCATCACTTGCTTCCGGTGCAGGCGTTTCCTGCTTTCCGCAGCCTGCAAACGCCAAAATCATAATCCAACACAATACGCTTACTATAAACTTCTTTTTCATTTGTCTACCTCCTATGATTGTAATTTTTTTCTATAAACATCGATTCCTACCGCAAGAATGATGATTACACCTTTGGCAACCATCTGCCAATAAGAGTCGAAGCCTACCATAACCATGCCGTTATTGATCACGCCAAGGATGATTGCTCCAAGGAACATACCTAAGACCGAACCTTCGCCGCCGTCTAAGCTGACTCCTCCGATAGCGGCCGCCGCAATAGCATCCATTTCATAGCTGTTTCCCATTGCCGGCTGGGCTGACTGTAATTTTGCAACCAGAAGAATTCCTCCGATAGCAGCTAAAAATCCGCTTATGGCAAAGGTCAGAATAACGGTCCACTTGACATTAATGCCGGAATATCTCGCCGCCACACTGTTACCCCCGGTAGCAAATATATTTCTTCCCGTTTCCGTGTAGTTCATAAAAATATAGCTGATAATATATACAATGATCATAACTACTACCGCTATAGGCAGGATTCCCACATAGCCTTTTCCAAAATAAAGCAGTGAGTCCGGCAATCCGCTGATAGGCATTCCCCCTGTTATAATGTAGACCAGGCCCCTGAAAACCTGAGTAGTTGCCATGGTAAGAATAAAGGCGGGAATTCCCGTAAATGCCACCCCGATACCGTTGAGCGTACCCAGAATCGTTCCGACGACAAGAGCCGCCATAACGCCTAAGACTACCGGCAGTCCCGATGACGTTATCATTGCCAAAACGGCGCCGCTCATACCCAAAATCGCACCTACGGACAAATCGTAAAAATGATTGATGATCAAAATTCCCATACCAAGCCCTATAACGCCATAAATGGAGCTTTGTTTCAAAATCGCTATTAAATTATCCAGGGTAAAGAAATTTTTATTTGCTATGGAAAAGCCTGCAAACATCAAGATTAAAATGATGATGAGACCATAATACTGGGAGGCATTTTTTATAAATGCCAATCGTTTGCTTTTCTCTTTCATTCCCTTAATCCTCCTCTATTATTTTTGTCAGTATCGCCTTTTCGCTAAATTCCCTGCGGTCAAGGCTGCCGGTAATCTTTCCGTCCTTCATGGTATATATGCCGTCGCACAAAGCAATCAATTCCGGCATCTCGGAGGACATTAATATAATGCTGATTCCACGCTCTACCAAGTCGCTGATAATACGGTAGATTTCGGCCTTTGCACCTACATCTATCCCTCTGGTAGGCTCATCTAAGATCATGATTTTAGGTTCTGTTGCCAGCCATTTGGCAAATACTACCTTCTGCTGATTTCCGCCGCTTAAATTGCTGACGAGCTGCCGCAGTCCGGAAGCTTTTATTTTCAGCCTCTCCATCATTTCCCGCCCCATTCCGGCTTCTCTCTTACGACCAACAAACAGCACTTTTTTCAAAGCCTTCAGATTGGGAAGGGTAATATTTTCCCGAACGTTCATGGTATGGACAACGCCTTCTATTTTCCTGTCCTCAGGAACCAGTACCACCCCTTTGTTCATGGCGTCCCGTGGGCTTTTTGGATGATATTGTTCGTTTTCGAACATAATGCTGCCCGTAAACTTGTCCAGTCCGAAAAGCACCTTGGCAACCTCTGTCCTTCCCGCTCCCACAAGACCTGCAAATCCGATAATCTCGCCCTTTCTTAGCTTAAAGGACACATCCTTTAAATATCCTGTGGAAATTTTTTCCGCCGACAGAATCTCATCTCCGATTTTCACTTCCTTTTTGTAGAACCAGTCTCCGATTTCCCGCCCGATCATAGTCTGGATCAGTTTATCGGAGGTATATTCCGACAAATAATTACTTTCTATGTACATACCGTCCCTAAAGATGGTTACCCTGTCGCAAAGCTCAAAAATTTCCGCCATACGATGGGAAATATACAAAACCGTAATTCCCCTTTTCTTCATACTCTTAATCTGGTTAAAAAGAATCTCTGTTTCATCATTTGTCAGAGAAGATGTGGGTTCGTCAAAAATGACAAACTTCGCATCGCTAGACAATGCTTTTAAAATCTCCACCATCTGTCTCTGAGCCGTGCCCAGCTTACATATTTCCGTATCCGGATCCAGATAGATCTCCGTATCCTCCATAAGCCTTAAAAGCTTCTCCCTCATTTTCTTTTTATCAATCCAGACCCCGCCCTTTTTCTCCATGCGGCCCAGATAAATATTTTCAAGAACACTCATATGGGGAGCCTGCATGGGTTCCTGGTAAACCGTGCTGATTCCCAAATCATGAATCTGCTTTGGAGACAATTTTAGGGTAGACTTCCCTTCAAAAATAATATCTCCCTTGGTAGGCTTTTCCACTCCCGAAAGACTTCTGATCAGGGTAGACTTGCCCGCTCCGTTTTCTCCCAGCAAAGCATGAATCATTCCTCGCTCAAAGCCCAGAGTAATATCTTTAAGCGCCTGGATTCCTCCGTAGTTTTTGGATATATCTTTTAACTGAATAATATAATCTGCCATTCCATCACCTCTTTTGCTTATGGCAGCTTTCTGTAAGCAATGCCTTCCCCGAAAGCGCCCTTATTCATGCAATTGGAAGCCGCATAGACCGCTGCCTGGGACAGGCTGTAGCGAATCAGATTTTCTTTATAGGACCGGATATCCGGACATTTTTGTCCTGTCCCTTCAATATTGTTAAGAGCTTCCTCTGTCTGCTTCATTCCATAACAATAGCTTTCCAGAAATTTTGAAATGAAGGAATCCCCCGCTCCCATTGTGTCCACAGGTTCTACCCTGTATGCCTCCTGTTCGTAAAATTCCCGTCCGTCATATAAAACAGAGCCCTTCGCCCCTAATGTCATAACAGCCATTTTTGCTCCGTCCAAAACAATCTTTTTTAAGATTGCCTTAACGTCTCCCTCTCTGTCCAAAGGGCAGGATAAGAACACAATATCCACATAGGGCGCTTTATTCGGAAAATCTTCTTCCTTCCATTCCTCCGTGTAATCATAAGAGATAAAGTACCCGGCTCTTTTCAGTTGTTCAAGGGTTCCCGGTTCCAAAAAGCTATAATAGCAGGAATGAATCACGTCCGGAGCGAACTGCCGGATATATTCCATATCCTCCTCTAAAAGACAGACGGGATGGGCTTCATGAAGCTCGGGATGATATTCTCCGAATACCCGGTCTCCATCCTTAAGAGTTATGATGGCATTAGCCGTGGGAAAGTCCGAAAATCTTTTTACACGGTCCACAGCCACGCCTTCCTTTTTTATGGAATCTATCTGAAGGTCTCCCATATAATCATTTCCCACAACGCCTATATATCCCGTTTTGCATCCGTTCCTGCTCATATAAACCGAAACGTTGATGCAGTTTCCGCCCGGATATACGATTTCCTGTTCTTCATAAATATCTACATTGTTATCGCCGATGCATAAGGCTTTAAGTATCATACTGCCTCCTTACTCTGCTTTGTGCTCCTTTAAGTAGTTTCCAAAATATTCTATGATCTCTTCCATGGCTTCATCAGCTGCCATCGCATAGCGGGTTCCCCATAACTCCGGGGAAACAAATCTGCTATAGCCCTTTTTATCCAGTATTTCAAAGTATTTCATCAACGGAATTTCTCCGTGGCCCGTAATCAGACAGAAGGCGTCCGGCGCGGCGTCATTTATATGCACATGATATAAATCTTCCTTCAGCACATCCACAGCCTCTTCAAAATCTTCCTTTCCGTTATAAATCTGGTTAAAGTCAAGCATGCCTTTTAAAACCGGCATTTGCAGCTCATCTAACATTCTCCGTATATCGAAGGCATTTGCAACCGTACAGACAGGATCCGCTTCTAAAATAATAGTCATACCCAGGGTTTCCGCTTTTTTACACACCCTGTAAATTCCTTCCGCCGCCCATTTCCACGCTTCCTTCTTATCATCCTCGATCAACGAAAGACCTGCCATCATTTGCATAATGGGAGAGCCTACGGCATAGGAAAGCTCTAATGCCTTTTCATAATATTTCAAGGAACGTTCCCTCATAACCGGCTCTGAAATGGAACAGCTGATAGGGTATGCGCATTGCTCCGAAGTAAAGCATTCCACCTGTATTCCGGCCGCATCAAGCATTCTTTTTACAGACCGGGCCTGCCCTATGGTATAATCGTCCACATACATATGAGGAGAAGCGCCGTAAAATTCAATATGTCCGATTCCCATTCTTTTCATGGAATCTATAAAATAAGACAGCGGATGCTTTGTATAATGATAATTGGAGCCTAATAATTGTTCTTTTCTCATACCGTCCCCTCCTTACACAAAGACCAGACAAATTGAAAGCTGTCCTTCATGGCTTCCTCCGCCATATCCACATACTGCCATCCCCAAAGCTCCGGCGTAAGACGACCTTTATATCCGTACTTGTCCAGAATACCGGCATATTCCTTTAACGGAATGGTTCCTGTCCCCGGAATTGTGCAGTAAACGTCCGGTTTTTTACCATCAATAAAATGCACATGTCTTAAATCCTCTCCAAGAGCCTTTACCGATTCCTCAAAATCATCTCCCGAAAAGTAAATGGTATTTGTATCCAGCAGGCCGGAAAAAGCGGGACTGTTTATTTCCTTAAGCATTCTGCATGCATCAGCCGTATTTTTTACCGTACAGGTAAAATCCGCCTCCAAAAGAATGGTAATTCCCAGCTTTTCCGCCTGTTTAACGATTCTGTAAAATCCGTCTGCCGCCCGTTTCCAGTTTTCCTCTTCCTTGCTGCCGATAAGACCTCCTCCCGATATCATCTGCATATAAGGAACTTCCAAAACGGCTGCGGCTGCTAAAGCTTTTTCATAATATTGCAGGGAGCGTTCCCTTACAACCTCATCTTCTATGGCCATGCTGATGGGATAATTGCATTGCTCGGGCGTAAAGCATTCTACGGTCATGCCCGCATCCTGTATCTGCCGTTTTAATTCGTATACCCGGCCTATCGTGTAGTCATAAAGATACAGATGCGGCGCCGCCCCGTACAATTCAATGTGTGAAATTCCCAACCTCTTCATGGATTCCAGAAAATAAGAAAAACAATGCTTTGTATATTGATAGTTGCCCCCAAGAAATTGTTCCTTTACCAAATTTGCACCTCCCAATAACATTACAATAAGTTTCCGGCATTAATACTCCACTTTATACATATATCTGCGCATGAGCAGAGGATGCTTTTTCGCCTTTGCCAGTCCCTCGGAATATTCTAACGCTAACGCCCAATGCAGAATGGGATTGAAATATTCAACGACCTCGTCCTCAATGGTATTGATCCCAAATTCCTTGCTGTCTACAATGATGACCTTTTTTGCATAGCCCCGTAAAAATTTAAGGGCTCTCTCATCAAGGGGTCTTGTCTTTCCTTCGCTCATAAAGATCATAAAGGGAGTCTGGGTATCTGTGATCTCAAAGGGGCCATGGAAATATTCTCCTGTATGTATAGAGCTTGAATGTACCCATTCCATTTCCATAAACATACAGATTGCCTGCATATAGGCCACTCTTGCCGAAGCGCCGCTGCCCATGGTATAAATAATCGGCTCGTCCTTATATTTTTCTCCGAATTTTATGGCGCTGGTCTTTACCTGCTCTATAGCTTTTGCACAAATTCCGGAAATCTTGGAAAGGCCGTCCACCATTTTATCGTAATACTCATATCCTTCCGTCTGGTTTAAAAGCTCTACTGCCAATGCGAGGATCTTAATCTGATTCTGCTCATCCACCGGATAGCCGATATCAATCCGGTAAATAACCGTATAATCTGCCGCCTCCTCTAAAGGCACATCATGCATGGAACAAAGCGCTATGACCGTCGCCCCTGCCGCTTTTGCCTTTTTTGCCGCTTCCACGGTTTCTTTTGTTCCTCCTGCCAAGGACATTGCAAAAACTACGGTATTTTCCCCAAGAGCCTTTGGAGTGGCATGAACAAATTCATTGCCGGAAACAGAATGTACCGGAAGGTCGGCTGCTTCATTCCTCAAAAAATATTCCATGGGATAGAAGCTGGCATAAGAGCCGCCGCAGGCTAAGCAATAAACATTTTTCACGCCGCCTTTTTCATTTTTCTCTGCGACAACCTTTGCGATAATGTCTTTGATCTCCTCAAGAGTTGTAACATCTGCTAACTTACTCATATTTTTCCTCCTTTAAACTGCTCCTATACATATTGTTTGAATGCATTCATTTTGAATCGTTACATACGTATTATATCGTATTATAAAACAGCTTGCAAGATTTACTTTCGTACTTTCATAAGTTTGTAGATTTTTCACAATTTCATTTGTGGAAATTAACCAAAAAAGCCGTCCCTGTTTTCACGGTAACGGCTTATCCGGGCATATCAATTCTATCTGGTTTTGAAATACTATAAAAACTGCTTCAAATCGCACATGAAGTCCTCTTCCGCCTTGATCAGACTTTTGGCAAGACCGATGCTTTCCTTTGACGCCTGCTTATATTTGTTAATGCTCTCCGCTATGGACTGGATGCCGGTATTGCAGCCGTTCATCATGATTTTTGCCACCTGGTTATCATCATCCTTTACAAACATCTTGACTCCGGCAGTCATTCTTGCCATAGCAGCCGCCATGGCTCCCGGTTCCTTTCCTGCCGCTCCACTCTGTCTCAGCATACCGTCTGCCTGCTTCTGCAGCTCCATATGCTTGTACTTATAATGGTCAATGACGCGGGAAAGCTTTCCATCCATACTGTAACTGCTTATCCGGTTCATACTGTCAATCGCCATTTTGCAGCCGGAATCCACTTCTCCTAAAAGACTGATCGTATCGCTCATTTTTTCTTCCTCTTCCTTTTTATGATCCGGCAATTTTAAAACCTTCCTACCGGCCTTCTTTGATTCTTAAAATTAGTATGGAAAAAGGGAGTAAAATTATACTCCCTGCAATCATTCTTTCATTTTCATATTTTTCCCCGCACACTTGTGCTTTTCATTCCATCCCCCGTTTTCATACATTTTGTCCAGTTGTTTTTCTCTAAGTCTATTCTTTCGCTATATCCTCCCACTTTACAGGCTTTGCAAAATAATATCCCTGAGAATGGGCAATGCCAATCTTCTCCATGATCTGTTGGATATTTCCATTCTCCACAAATTCGCCTACAACCTCTTTCCCGGTATTTTTACACCACTCATTAATCATTGTCACAAATTCACGGCAGTTTTTATCCTGACAGACCACCTTAATGATTTCCCCGTCAATTTTTAAGATATCCGCATTGATTTTAATAATATGTAAAAGATTGGAAAAGCCGCTTCCAAAATCATCAATGGCGATTTTTGCCCCGTGCTCGTGAATTCTTTCGGCAAACTCCTCAATATACTGGTAATCCTTTACTTCCTCGCTTTCTACCAGCTCAAACACAAAGTTTTTTGGATGGTCGGCCTGTTTTAAGTAATGGAAGATCATCTCAATCATTTCTTCATCATAAATATCCTGTACATTCAGATTAATGGTTACCTTCACATCCTTATGAAGGAACATATCCATGACTTTTTTGACCATGATCACGGAAAGGGCTTCATAAAGATCATATTCCTTGGCGATTGCCAAAAACTGATTCGGATAATATAGATTTCCCTGAGCATCTTTTATACGGATCAGGGCTTCATACATTTCTATCCTGCCCTTACGGTTATCGTAGATTCCCTGAAAATAAGGTGCAATCCCATCCTGGACCAAAGCTTCCCTGACCACCTGAAGAATGCGCATCTCTTCCTTCATATCCGCCACTTCTTCCTGCACCTGGTTATATATGACAAAAGGATTTTTACTCTTTACACCGTATTGAAGGGCAGTATCCGCCTTCTGCAGCGCATCCTCCTCATGCATAACCGCCGCGCATTCATAGGAAAGCCTGAAATCCCTGCAGGCAATTCCGTTAAGAAAGTCATACGCCGCCCTTATGCACTCCACAAAATCTCCGTCGTCAGCCAGGGATGCTTCCGCCGCAATCAAAAGTCCGTTTTCGCCATAACTGTAAAAATGCAGTTTATCCGCAAAAGCCCGTTCTTTTTCCTCTAAGGCTTCTTTTAATTCCTCATAAATATTCTTTAATTCCGACCAGAAAGCCTCCTGTCCCAGAAACAGCCGGAGCATCCGCTCGTTTTTCAAGGAAAATACCGCCAGCTTATCCAGATGGCAGCTGTCTTTGTCGTAAATATACTTTGCCTGGTTATCCATGCCTAACACAGCCTGATAGAACATTGCCTGCTTCATCTTATCCCTTTGCAGACTCAGCTGTTCGCTTAACTGCCTGTTTCCAGTCATCAAAAGATAATTGATGATCTGCATATTTTCATGCTGCAGACCTGAAACGTCCTTTAACCCCTTTTCCCGCAATAAAAGACGGGCTTTAGGCTTTTCCGATATTCCCGCAATAATAAAACTGGAATTTCCATAAAGATTCTTTCCTTTTAAATTACCGATCTCTCCCGCCATCATGGCCCCGCTGATATTGGTTGTATAAAACTGACCCATTTCCCATGTTGCGCAGTCATGAAGCATCCACATTCTGGAAAGGCAGTCGTAAGCAAACAGGGTTTCCACCGGCGCTTCCCTCAACTCTTCATATACGGCGCTTAACTGGTCCACGATTCTCTGGGGCGCGAAATATCCCAGCCCAAACTTCATGCCCGTGGAAATTTCACTAAAGAGATTCACTCTATCCCTTTTCTCTGATTTCCATGGCTCCGGCAATGTATCGGCTGGCTCATATACCACATTATAGGCAATCTGCGTTCCTTCCTGAACAAGAGGAAATATGCCCGCCAGGGTAGGATCTTTTTCCAGTTCCTCCCTGCCGAGCATTTCCTGATACCAGATTGCCGCATCAGTACCCTCTATTTCGTCCACAAAATGGCCGTGAACCTTTGTTACCTCATAGCTTCTTCCCACGCTTTCCACACCGCAAATAACATTTTCATAAATGGAAAGCTTAGGGGATACCAGCATGACCGCCGTCATTTTGCTGACGGAAACCTCTGTCTGGCCTATAACATACGCTTTTTCCCCAGCCTCACTATGAGCGCCGTCCGCCACATAAGCAACGCCGCCTATTATATTCAGCCCTTCATTTAACCGGTCCATATGCTCCACAAATTTCGCTGTTTTATAGTAGGATAAAGGGAAAAAGGTCAGCATCAATCCTTTATCGCCTTTCACAAGCTCCCCGGATACTTCCGTTGCCAGAGCTTCTCCGTCTTTTTCTGTTCCCGGTTCCTGTTCACAGCTAAACATGCCAATCCGGATTTCAGATTCCTCAAATACTGTGAGGGAAATCAGACATGCTCCCTGTAAAATCTTTCCTTCGCAAATTACATGGGATGTGCTGCATCCGATCATCACAGCATCCGGCAGTAATCTTCTTAATTCCGCCGTCAGTTCTTCCATCATATCTGCAGTATGTACATTGCTGTGAATCCGCAATAATACCTGACTGCTTTTGTCCAACTCGATTCCGTCCAAAAAATCATATAAATTTTCCAGTGTTTCAAATAAGTGATTATAAGTTTTCATGCCCTTCTCTCCTTATTCAAAATGTATTGTAGAGACTTTTTTCCATTTTAACAGTTGGAAGGACAAATTTCAACGACAGAAGGTTAAAAGGATGCATGCAAAAACAGCGTTTATCAATTAATAATCCTGATCTTATCCTCCAGGTCGGGACTGTATCTGATTTCCTTAATATTAAAGTAACCCTCATCGCCGATGTAATAAGAACCAATCTGGCCGTTCTTCATATCCTCCAGAAAAATATCCTTATATTTCATCATGATTTTAACCGGATCCGAGTACAGGGAAGTATGAATACCGATCTCCTTTACATAATTCCCTCCATCTTCAGTCTCGCCATAGGAACTGGTCTGATACAGTTGCGGCCTCTCAAAATCGTCATTATATTCCACATCCATTTCCACACTGCCTGCCGGCAGGGAATTATCGGAAACCATCTCCGGCCTGCTCTCTCCTCTGCCGTTATAATAAGCGATAAAGCAGGTATTTGCATCTTCATAATCATACAACTGGCAATTCAGGGTTGCTTCCTTAATTGTCCCCATCTGTCTTTCTCCTGCATAAGTAAGACCGCTAAATTCAACAAAGCTTACTCCCGCACCCAGGCCGCAGAATAAAATTCCGCCAAAGAAACAGCCGGCTAATATGATCCATTTTTTAAACATTTACCTCTCCTCCTTCCGGCTTTTCATCCTTTGTAATTTTCCATCTCGTCAAAATGAAACATCCTACTACTAACGAGCCTGTGGAAACGGAAGCTCCCAAAGCGCACAGGGTAAAGCCTGCCGTAGGATACCCCTGGGTCAGCATAACCAGGAATAATCCTACCAAAAATATAAATACTGCCGTAAAGAAAATCCCGATTATTCCGGCGCCGATGCAGAAGGCGTTCCACATAATGAGCAAACACCACAGGGCAATGTAAAAGCATCTGCCTGCTAACCATGTCATACCTCTTAAGCATCCTTTGACAAGCTCTTTGATTCCCCTGAAAAATCCTTTTATCATTCTTCCGATTTCCCGGAAGAATCCGCCCTGTTTTCTTTCTGCAAAAGCTGTCCCTTCCCTTGAGGAAACGCCTGCATTTGCCGAAGCGCCTGTATTTTCTGGAATGCCTGAAATTTCTTCTGTTACGTTCTCATTGTGATTTCTTTTAAGGGGCTTGGGGCAGAAATCCTTTAATGCAGTCAGGAACTTTTTGATTCCCGAAGCAAATTTTTTGCAGTCTGCGGCCATTTTTCCGTATATCTTATCGGCCTGGTTTTTGATTTTCCCGAAAAACTTTTTATAATCTACGCTTTTTGCCTTTTGGTCCTCTAAGGCATTGATTTTTACATGATAGGATTCCAATATTTCCTTACTGAGTTCTTCAACCGGTCCCATCTCTTTTACTGCCTCTTCTTCGGACATTCCCTGACTCATTTTCATATCAATATGCTGGGTGTATTCTTCCACGAAATACTGTTGCTCCGAATCATCCAGAATACTGATGCTTTTCTTTAATTGTGTAATAAATTCTTCTTTATTCATGCTCTACTCCTCTAAAAAATTCATTGACCTTTGCCTGAAATGCATCCCATTCCTTAAACAATGCATTGCTGTACAATACTCCCTTTGCAGTTAAATGGTAATATTTCCGGGGAGGTCCTTCGCTGGACTCCACCAGATAGGTTTCAAAATATTGTTCGTTGGTCAGTCTCCGAAGCAGGGGATAAATGGTGCCCTCATTGACGTCAATTACCTTTGAAACCTCTTCTACCAGTTCATAGCCGTACATATCTTTGTTTTTGACGGATTCCAGAACAATCAGCTCCAATACGCCTTTTTTAAATTGTGCATTCAACGGGTTCCCTCCCTTCTGGAATTATATTATACCTACTACTTGGTATTGTCAAGTACCTTGCATAAAATAAATGAAAGCGCATAGATTGTTTTCTGTACGCTCTCACATTATGAACGATTCAATTATAACAGCTCATTAGCCCCTCCTTGCCATTACAATATCGACTGTAATACATGCTCCTATATAAACGGCCCAATACAATATATATGTCAAAAAGGAGTTTCCCAGACAGGGAACCGGTGCGATACTTCCTGAAAATCCGCCCAATAATCCATCAAGTATGTTAAAGCAGCAGGCCGACGGAATAAGCAGCAAGATCCATACATTAAATGAGACAAATTTTTTCTTTGCCTTTATTTTATCCCTGCTGTCAATAATCTGCCCTGTCAAAAACACTCCGGTTCCCAGCAGCATAATGATAAGTCCTATTCCTGCCGCATATGACATCTGCCATTCAATCCAGATAGCTATGGAAGCGACCAGTCCTATTGCATTGAGTATCGTCCCGGCTGCGGAAAATAACATTGCACTCCACTTGCTTCCGGTTTCTTTTACAGGTTCAGTCCCCTTTAACAGATAGTCGGTTGTTGTTTCAAAATAATCGCTTAACAAAATAACTTTTTCAATATCCGGGGTATTCTGTTCACTTTCCCACTTGGAAACCGCCTGTCTGGAAACTCCTATCTTATCCGCAAGCTCCTCTTGGGATATACCTTTGGATTTCCGTAAGCTGTGTATTCTGTCTCCTATATTCATAATCAAGTCCTCCTGCATTTTAATATCAGAATCTTAACAGAACCGGCGGTTGCATTGCTACCAGCAATACCATTCAATCCGTCAACCTATGATTGCAGGACCATCTACTCCCTTTCTCTCTGCAAAACCTCCAGAAACCGCTCTCCGTACTTCTGGTACTTTACCTCTCCCACTCCCAAAACGCTCAGCATTTCCTCTTTTGTTTCCGGAAGCCTTACACACATATCCACCAAGGTTTTATCGGAAAAGATAATGTACGGTGGCATATGCTCTTCTCTTGCAATTTCCAGGCGGAGCTGACGAAGTTTTTCAAATAAGCCGGTACGTTCCAAAGAATCTGCTGTATGCATATTGACAGCGTTTCCGCTTCCCGCCCCTGTTCTCTTTTTTGATTCCTTTTGTTCAACAGGTCCGGAAGCTTTCTTTACCTTCATGAACAGTTGCTTTTCGCCCCATAAAAAGCCTTCTGCTTCTTTTGTCAGCTTCAATATAGGGTACTGGTCCTCGGTGGTACGTGCAATACTCTCCACAATCATCTGTTGGATGATCTGCTTCAGATAATCCTTGTTGGCGCCCTTTTCCTTTCCATAGCTGTCGAGCCTGTCAAACTGATAGGAAAGCAGCTTTGCATTTTTCTCCCCGCGCAATATGCTGATGATCATATTGATACCAAAACGCTGGCGGGTTTCCATGACGCAGTTGATTATATGGATGCATTCCTTGGTTATATCCTTTTCTTCAAAGTCTCCCAGACAGTTAGAACAGTTCCCGCAGCCGCCTTTTACCTCTTCTCCAAAATACCGCAGAATATATTCCCGCAAACATTCCCTTGACATACAGTAATTCGCCATCTGGCGCAGCTTCAGGACATCCCGCTCCCGCAGGGCATAGGCTTCCCTGTCATCTAACTCGGCCCGCACTTCTTTACTGTCTATTAAAAACTGGTTAATGACTACGTCCTGCGGGGAATAGAGCAGAATGCAGTCCGCTTTTTCGCCGTCGCGTCCGGCTCTTCCCGCCTCCTGATAGTAATTCTCCATGCTCTGGGGCATATTATAATGGATGACAAAACGGACATTTGATTTGTCGATTCCCATTCCGAAGGCATTGGTGGCAACGATCAGAGGCTTATTATCATAAATAAAATCATCCTGGTTCTTTTTCCGTTCCTCACTGCCCATTCCCGCATGGTACTTTGCCACGGGATATCCCTTCTTAACAAGAAGTTCAAATACCGCATCCACATTCTTGCGGGTAGCACAGTAAATAATGCCGCTTTCCGCAGCGTGTCCGTTCAAATAGCTTAAGAGGGCGGCGTCCTTTTTTTTGGATTCCTTTACTTCAAAGTACAAATTCTGCCTGTCAAAGCCGGTAATCAGTACCTTGGGATTTACCAGACCTAAAACGCTGATTATATCTTCCTTTACCTTAGTTGTTGCCGTCGCCGTAAAAGCGCTGATAACGGGGCGGCGGGGCAGAGCATGAATCAGATTCAGAATATTTAAGTAGCTGGGTCTAAAATCCTGTCCCCACTGGGAAATACAATGAGCCTCGTCTACGGTTATCATGGAAATATCCGTATGCATGGCAAAATCCCGGAACAGGGAAGATTCCAGACGTTCCGGCGCCACATATATGATTTTGTATTGTCCGCATCGGGCATTATAAAGAGCTTTTGAGATTTGGCTTTCTGTTAAAGAACTGTTGATGTATGCCGCATGGACACCGGCCTCGTTTAAGGCCCTGACCTGATCCTTCATAAGAGAAATCAAAGGGGAAATTACAACGGTAATGCCCGGCAGCATCAATGCCGGAATCTGATAGCAGACAGACTTTCCGGCCCCTGTGGGCATAATGCCCAGTACATCTTTTCCCTCTAATATACCTTGAATCAACAATTCCTGCCCTTCCCTGAAAGAATCGTAGCCGAAGTATTTCTTTAAGATTTGAGCAGGCTGTATCAAAGCTTTTCCTCCCATTCCGTTTCCTTAAACCCAACGAGGACAAAATCATCTCCTACCATCAAAGGCCTTTTTACCAGCATCCCATCCGTAGCAAGTAGACGGTATAGCTCCTCCTCGCTCATATTAGGCAGCTTATCTTTCAGCTGCATTTCCTTATAAAGAAGGCCGCTGGTGTTAAAAAATTTTTTTAAGGGAAGCCCGCTGGTTTTGTGCCATTTTTTAATCTCCTCATAGCTGGGATTTTCTTCTTTTATATGGCGCTCCTCATAAGAGACTTTCTTTTCATCCAGCCACTTTTTGGCCTTCTGACAGGTGGTACATTTGGGGTATTGAACAAATAACATATTTTTTCTCCTTCATGGTTGTCTTTTGCGGCATGTATCGCATGGCTGCCGTACTCATCCGCATTTTCCTTACTTTTCTACTTTTTGTAATTTTCCCGTTTCGGGTCTAAAACCCTTGGAAACTGCTTCTCGGAAAACAGCTCCATCATGGCGTCAAAGCCTTCTTCCAGCTTAAATTCAATCTCCTCTTTATACATGGGAATCGCCCAAAGAAAATTGATCCTGATCCCGTCCTTACAGATTAAGCTGTCTACGCCGGGATAAGCCGGACCTAAGGGAATCGCCGGAAGAAAGAAAAATCCGCTCATCTCGGTTCCTGCTCCCAAAGGCGCATATTCCGCCCCGTTTGGAAGAGTGTGCCCGGTTCCCAGCCACGTATGATATTCATGGGGAAACCTTGCCAGAAATTTTATCCAGTAAATCGGCCAGTAAAATTCCTGCCCGATTTGAGAAGGGTCTTCTCCTATTTCTCCCAGCTTCCAGTCTCCCGGCAGATACATTAAAAGCTCCGCCCTGTTGTATTCCCTGGGGTTTTCGCTTCCATCGGGAAGGTCCATGGGCAAGTCGCTCATGCCGCTGGTCCAGAGTACATAATAATTCCGCCCTCCTTCCGGCGGTATCACATTCACATCAATATGTACAATATCAGAAGCTATCTCATGATAGACGTAAGGTTCCTTTTCCTTACAGGGATATATCTTATCAATATGTGCCTGAATTTCATCCAGATAAACGCCCGCTTCTGCCGGAGGCGTCCATTCCCTGCGTTCTTCATCCCCATAGCTGATCACATCAACCTTGGTTCCGTCTTTAGAAACTTTCTTTTTGCGGTTAAAAATAAATCCCATCTCTCTTCCGTCCTTTCTTAGAATCTGCCGCCTTCGAATCTACCGCTTTAATGTCTTTTCCTCTTCTGAAAATCAACATTTTTGATTCTCCCGGCTTACCGTTTCATGTTTCTCCTGTCGTCTGCTGTTTTGAATAAATTCCACAAAGGCCTCAACAGCCAGGGGCTTGGAAAAATAATAGCCCTGAATATAGTGAATTCCCAGCTCTTTCATAGTATCATACTGCTCTTTGGTCTCAATACCCTCTGACACAATTTTCAGCCGCATTCCACGAATCATATGCATTGCTGCATCCATAACATATTTTGCCTTACCGTTTTCAAAATAAGCAGAAATCATACTCCGGTCAAATTTTACAATATTAACAGGCATTTCCACAATATAATTCAGATTCGACTGCCCGGTCCCGAAATCATCCAGAGAAAATGTAATGCCGTAAGCCATCAGCTTTTTAATGTTTTCCGAAAAGATTTTTTTAGAGCTTACGGAAGCGGATTCGGTAATTTCCAGGTTTATCCATGAAGGATCGATTTCATATTTTTTCATAATCCCGATAAAGTTCTCAGCCAGATGCTCATAAGTACATTGCACAGCGGAAAGATTGACTTCTATATAATGCAGACCCAGATGCTTGGGATGGTATTCCTGCAAAAAACGGCATACCTTTTCAAATACAATTTCTCCCAGCCTGATTATCATACCGTTCTGCTCCGCCACATTAATAAAAGTATTGGGCGGCACAATTTTACCGGATTTATCCCTGATACGGATCAAAGCCTCCGCCGAGGTAAACCGCTGTTCCCCGGTGGCAAAAATCGGCTGGTAATAAACCTCCACCCTGTCATAATCTATAGCGTCAGCCAGCAGCTGTTCCGTTTTCTTTTCCTCATACATACGCTCTGCAAGGGCTTTATCAAGAACTACTGTGTTATCCTCTACAAAGTCTCTGCTGTTCTGCCTTGCATATCTTAAAAGATATGCAATATCCGCCGGCTTATTTACCACATGGGCATCCGGCAGAAACATCCAGGAAGGGTTCACAAAAATATCCTCTTCCTTTCCCCAGCCCTGTTCAAAACGGTTCTTTAATATCTCCCGGCACTTTTCCGCCTTTGCCCCGTCCCGGAATAAAATAACAATTTCATCCTCCGCGTTTTTAAAGGCAAAGGCCCCCTGGATATTCAAAATATACCGGATAACCTCCATTCGAACCTGTTGTTCCTCCTTCGCCGCCATATTGTTGACGCGGGAACGGGAAAAAATCAGCGACAGCAGAAAAAAATCCTTTCTTTTTCCGTAAAGCTCTGCGGTATATTGCAACAGCGTATTCTGATTATACAAGCCGGACTGCCGGTCCAGATTTGTCTCCGGATTTTCCAACAGCAGGTAAATAATCACAACCGCAACAGCGCCTGCATATCCCACAATAAGCAGCTCCTTAAACCAAAACTGGATAATTGCCGCTAACATCCAAAGGGCGATCCAGATATAAACCGCCTCCCGCCTTCTGGAATTCATCTCCTTCTTGTGATGCTCCATCAAAACAATGGTCGCCACAAAGAAGAATAGTGCAAAGGCATAGGTAGCCAGCGCACTGGGTCCTGAAGTATACATGACCGTTTCATTCAGGCATGTTTTGTCAATAGGAAGAAGAAAAATCATGATAATGCCGATTGCAGCTATAATGCAATAAAACCCTGTTACCTTCCGATAACGGGAAGTGTCTTTATATATGTCCACACAGACATATTGCGTGCCGCTTAAGGCTACCAATACCAAGGTTGAAATATAAATCTTGCAGGCGAAATCAACCAGCCAAACCGGCAGACTGTCCATATGAGTAAGAGCTGCCAAAGAAATGATATCCGTAACCAACCCGGTCATAATAATACAATACATTCTTAAAAATGCCTTTTCTGTATTTAAACGGATTGTCTTCTGACGTGCATAAAAGTATAAGATAACCAGCATCAGAACAATTCCGCAACATTGCACTTTGATATTCATTGTTATTCCCTCTTGTTCTCACGTCAATAAATCAATATTTCCGCCATTGACAACGGGTACATGCTGCCGGCGCAAATCAATTTATAAGTGTTATTTTACTATAGAAGTCACTGTAAAACAAGGCAATCCATCCTCTTTTGGTTTTTTGCCTTGTATTTTTTGTCCTGTCATGGCATAATTACATTCATATACGAAAAAAAGAGACATATGTAATGTAGAAAGGACGTAAACATGGAAAAAAAGAGAGGTGCATTTTCCAATAAGCTGGGATTCGTTCTGGCGGCTGCAGGCTCTGCAGTAGGTCTGGGAAATCTTTGGCGGTTCCCCTATCTGGCCGCCAAATACGGAGGGGGCATTTTTATATTAATTTATTTAATCCTCGCCGTTACCCTTGGCTTTACTCTGATGATTACAGAGGTTGCCCTTGGAAGAAACACAAGATTAAGCGCTATAGGCGCTTTCAAGAAGCTGGATAAACGTTTTGGCTTTGTTGGCTATCTGGCCTGCGCAGTCCCGTTTATTATTACCCCCTACTATTGCGTGATCGGAGGCTGGGTTATCAAATATCTGATTACCTTTATCAGCGGAAACGTAACAGCCGCCGCAGGCGATGAGTATTTTACCGGATTTATCACAGAGCCCGCACAGCCGGTAATCTGGTTCGCAGTTTTTGTGCTCCTTACCTCTCTGGTAGTTATTATCGGCGTGGAAAAAGGAATTGAAAAGGCCAGCTGTATCCTTATGCCGATTCTGGTTGTTCTGACAATCGGTATCTCCATATTTTGTATTACAAGGCCCGGGGCATTGGAAGGCGTAAAATATTATCTGCTTCCCGATTTTAATCATTTTTCCCCTACGACCGTTTTAGCCGCTATGGGACAACTATTCTATTCCATGTCCCTTGCAATGGGAATCATGATTACCTATGGCTCCTATATGAAAAAAGAAGTCAGCTTAGAAAAATCTGTCCGCCAGATTGAAATATTCGACACCGCAATTGCTTTTTTTGCGGGTCTGATGATCGTTCCTTCCGTATTTGTTTTCTCCGGTGGAAACGAAGAAGCGCTGAGCAAGGGACCTTCCCTTATGTTCATCACGCTTCCCAAGGTATTTGACAACATGAAAATGGGCGGTTTTATCGGAGCCGTATTTTTTGTTCTCGTTCTGTTCGCCGCTCTGACCTCTGCTATTTCATTAATGGAAACCAACGTATCCATTCTGAATGACAAGCTGAAATGGGGCCGCAGAAAAACAACGATTATAGTAACCGTTTATGTCCTGATTGTAGGCGCGGTTGTATCTTTAGGATTTGGAATTTTAGACTTTATCCAGATTATCGGAATGGGACTTTTGGATTTCTTTGATTTCCTCAGCAACAGTATCCTTATGCCTATAGTGGCAATCCTGACCTGCGTCAGCATCGGATATTTCATTAAACCTCAGGTTATTTATGATGAAATTGAGACAAACGGTACTTTTAAAATGAAAAAATTCTATACCGTTATGTTGAAATGGGTTGCTCCCATCTGCCTGATTTTGATATTAGTCTTTGCTATTTCGGAAGCAATGGGATGGATTAAGGTATAAGGCAAAAGCTGCTGTCAGACAGAGATTCTTTAAAATATCATAAAAGAAAGAAATATTCCCCCAAAAGATAAGTTCTAATTTTTCTTATCCTTTCGGGGGGATTTCTTTTTCTTTCCTATGCATAAATCATAGCTTTCCCCTATCATTCTCTGAATTTCCTGATCAGGAATCGTATTGTCCAAAACAATGGAATTCCAATGTTCTTTATTCATATGGTAAGCCGGCAGCACAGATTCATAAGCGTTTCTCCAAAAGTCACGCCATTCCGGGTCGCATTTTACATTGACCCAGATATGGTCATTTCTCTCATAAATCCATGCAAAAATGCGCTTATTGGTTTTTATGCGCATACAGGTCCAATTCGCATCATGAAAGGGATAATCCTCATAGGTATCTTTAAATTTCATGCAAAAATCAACTGCCTGTTTTCTTGTAGTCATTGAAGATGTCATATTTTTTGCTCCTTTGCCCTTTTCAAAAGTTTTCCGTCCTTGTCTTTTTATTACTTCCACTAATAATGCAAGGGTATTATCCCATGGAATATCAAGTTCCAGCAGTTCTTTTAACAGAGACGAAAGGATTATCCTTTATGATATATCTCCACAAATAATCCTTTGCCTCTTCTGCATAATCCACATTAATCCGCTTCGTCCGCAAAATATTTTCCGGCTCAACGGACTCTGCATCCTCCAGATACAAAATATCTCCGCACAAATCCATTCCGTACTGCTCCTTGGTAATCCCCATAGCCTGACACAGCTTTCCCGGACCGTTGCAAAGATTACGAAGCTTATCAGTGCCTCTCCTCTTTTTCATCAGTTCGATTCCCTCTACCGGCTCCAAAGCGCGTAACAGCACTGATTCCGGCTCATTGCTGCGACCGGTCACAATATTCATGCAATAGTACATTCCGTATATAAAATAAATATAGGCATAGCCGCCTTCTCCAAATTGTATCCTCGTCCGCTCAGTACATCGGTTGGGATAAGAATGGGCCGCCTTGTCGATGGCCCCGTTGTAGGCCTCCAGCTCCACAATCCTTCCTTTGGTAATGCCTTCCCTTGTGCGGTGCACCAGGATTTTCCCCAGCAGCTTTTCCGATGCTTCTAAAACGCCGCAGGTATAAAGACTTCTGTTCAGTTTCATTTCTGTATTCCCTTTTACCTCTTCCACTAACTTTCTCAAAGACTGTTCATAACAATACTATTGTAATAAATTACGGAATGATTGTAAAACTGTTTATTTCATAATATATGTGCTGGCCATCATTGCTAATGCCACAATGCCGCCGACTGCATAAAGGCCGTTCACAATCAGGCAAACCTTCATCAAATTGTTTTGCACCTTTGCCTTAACATAAGAAAGAGTTGTGAACACTCCGCCCAAAATCATGAATGCCGCATAGCAGAAAATCATGATTTCGGCAACAGGCGATTCCAGCGCCCAATCAAAAGACCTTAAGGGTAAAATAGTCCACGGCACAAAAAGTATAAGAGTATTCATAGCAGTTAAAATTTTATTTTTCATAATCACGATCTCCTTTCAGCCTGCCCGAAACGGATGCAGGAAACAGCTAAACATAAAATTGTAATGACAACGGCAACCGGAATCCACGGTATCAGCTCTACCTGCGCTGTGTTGAGATTTGCCGCCAGTTTTCCGTATTCCGAAGTAATTACAAAAAACGGATATGACATAGGATAGGCAAACCAAATTTTTGTATTAATGACCAATACAGACGGCACAATGGAGGCTAAGCCCACACCAATGGAAAAAACCGGAGTCTGGATGCATACAGACAGCATCCAGAAAAATGCGATCATGGGTATCGCGGCCAGAAACAATAAAAAGATTTCTTTTCCGACAAATAATGGAGGTAAGATAAAACTATAGGCCTGCGTTTTGGAACAAACAACGGCGCTGATATAGTACATACCCGTCATCATGAAAATCTGTGTTGCCGCCAATCCGAGCAATACAGCAAATTTAGCCAGACACAGCTTTGCCGTACTGATGGGTAACGCCAGCATTTTCAGAATTCCTTTATTGGTCCTTTCCGTCTGACTTATAAGGACCGTACCGACTACCATGCTTGCAGGAAACATAAACCACGCCATTCCCATAAAGCCTTGAATAAAGAAATTATTTTCCGGAGAGATACCCTCCGCCTGCATTTCAAAGTTTATATGAGCATTTAAAATGGAGGGCATCCATAAAATGACGGTTGCTGCAAGCAGAATAAAAAGAATCTTCGAGCGTTTTATTTTCTTAAATTCCATGCCCACAAGTGATAAAAAATTCATTCAAACCACCTCCTTACCTTTATGAATAGCAGCTCTGCCAGACCAAAAGCAAAAAACTCCACGGCTGCCGCATGAATATAACGCACTGCCTGTTCCATATCAGTACCTGCAAGCATCTGAAACGGCGTGGCAAAAGGAAAGAGCGAAAGAGCAAAATTATTTGTCGGCAGCATTGTTGCAGTAAAAACACAAACCACACCGATACCAAGGGATATCCACATATTCCTGCAGGCTTCCGAAATAAGAACGGATAAGATGACACACGGCAGCATCAGCAAAAAAGCATACCCGAAATTTTTGCATAACCCGCTAAAAAAACCATTTCCGATTTCAAACCAGTGGTATGAGCAAAAGGCAATTGCTCCCGCCTCTATGGCAAGCACCAGAAAACTCATGAAAATTGTTAAAATCACTTTACCGGTAAAAACAGAGCTTTCCCGCACAGGGAGCGATTTCATTTTCTGCATGGCATTGTCGGCATATTCGATATGATATAAAAGGCAGGCTCCCGTTACAACAAGCAGCACATTCAGCATGGCCATCATCTGCCAATTGGCGCCAAGTAAAATTTGTATGGGATTCCCCTGCTTTGTCTGATACATTTCCGAACGGACGGCCATATTGATAACAGGAACAGCAGCAGCCAAAATACCGCCGCCTATAAATGCGGGTAAAAAGCCGGTCCGTTTCATTTTTTTACATTCCAGAAAAACACTCATCTTAGGGCACCTCTTTTCCGGTTGTCGGCATCAATCAGGGCAAGGAATGTATCTTCAAGATTGTCGGTAGGATAACCTTGTAAATCAGCATTCATTTTCAGCTCATCAAGTGTCCCTTCAAACAACAGACGTCCCTGATTCAGGATACCGATACTATCAGCCATCAATTCTATTTCAGACAGCAGGTGTGACGATACTAAAACAGTGCAGTTGAATTTCTCCGGTAATGAACGGATAAGCGTTCTGATTTCATGGATGCCCACAGGATCAAGTCCGTTTGTGGGCTCATCCAGAATCAAAATCGGCGGCTTTCCTATTAATGCGCTTGCAAGGCCTAATCTCTGCTTCATTCCAAGAGAATAATTTTTAGCAAGCCGTTTCTTAAACTGTGTCAATCCTACAATTTCAAGCGCTTCTGCTACAGAAGATTTGGGAAGTCCCAATATCCTTTGGATAATTTCAAGATTTTCCCAGCCGCTTAAATTTCCGTAAAAGGCAGGGGCTTCAATAAACGAGCCGACTTCTCTGAGAATCTCCACTCTGTTTTCGGGATACCTTTTCCCGTCAATGGTAAATGAACCGCTTGTGGGTCCGGTAAGTCCGAGAAACATTTTCATTGTGGTGGACTTTCCCGCGCCGTTGGGCCCTAGAAAGCCATAAACGGCACCTTTGGGAATATGCAGACTGATGTCCGAAACTGCGGTAAAATCAGCATAAGATTTTGTTAAATTTTTTGTTTCAATGATATTCATTGCATTGTGCTCCTTTCTCATCGTTGTAAATACATTGTACTTTTCCAACCTTACACTAACCTTCCCGTATCCTTACATTTACCTTACATTTCTCCGCCAAACATAAAAAATCATATTTCCATGGTATAATAGAAAGTACAAAGGAGGTATTCATATGAACTCTGATTATTTGAAGCAAAAACGCATTTTGCTTGTGGATGATGAGCAGGAGCTTTTAGATATGGTAGTATCTATCTTACAAAAAGACGGATTTCAAAATATTAAGACAGCAAAAACAGCGGCAAAAGCCATTGCGATTTCAGAAACTTATCAACCGGAGTTTGCAATTCTTGATGTGATGCTCCCCGATGACACCGGTTTTAATCTTATTAAACGGCTTAAAAGTACTTTTGATTATCCTGTATTGTTTTTAACAGCCCGGGGAGAAGATGATGACAAATTTCGCGGCTTTGGTCTCGGGGCGGACGACTATATGGTAAAGCCTTTTTTACCAAAAGAGCTTCTGTTCCGTATCAATGCCATTCTGCGCAGGAGTTACAAAGATGAAAACCCTCTTGTAAAGTTACCGGGCTGCGAAATTGACTTTGACCGTGCGGAGGTCATAAAGAATGGAAAACACATCTCGCTTACGGCAAAGGAACACAACATTCTTGCTGCTTTGTATCGGAATGCAGGGCGGATTGTTACTATTGACGCTCTGTGCGAGGCTGCCTGGGGCGATAATCCCTTTGGTTATGAAAACTCATTAATGGCGCACATTCGCCGCATCAGGGAAAAGATTGAAGCTAATCCTTCTTCGCCTGTTGCTTTGATCACGATTAAAGGACTCGGCTATAAGCTTATGGTGGAGGGAAAATGATATGAAAAGCGTACTGAAACTGATACGACGTTTTGTGGGCATTATGCTCTTATCTTCGGCTCTGCTTATTATTTTGAATTTTATATTGTTATTCCTATATACGGTAAGCCAGCTGCCAAACTCCCAGCCCTGGCAGACTGCCCAAGAAGTTGCCGATAACTTATTTCAAAATGATAACGGATATGTTTTGCCGGAAGACATTACCATTGAATTGAAAAAAAATGATACATGGGCGATTTTTATTGACAATGCAACGATGAGAGTAGTATGGCGGACAGATAACCTGCCCGAAACCGTGCCCATGTCATATTCTATTTCGGATATTGCCCATCTGACCCGCGGTTATATAGACGGGTATCCCACATTTACAGGAGAAGCAGAAAACGGACTGGTTGTATTGGGTTATCCGAAAGACAGCTTTTGGAAACACATGTGGCCCAGCTGGGATTACAGCTTAATCGCCAATTTGCCTAAAACCTTTCTTTCTGTTTTGGTAATTAATATCGCGCTGATTTTTATAATCTATATAATCGCCAACTCCCGGCTGTTGAAATCGGTAAAGCCCATTGTAGGGGGAATACAGTCTCTGCCTACAGAAGAAACCATTCATATAAAAGAAAAAGGGTTGCTGTCCGAGCTTGCACAAAGTATCAACAAGACCTCCGAAATTCTGCATTCTCAGCGCAAACAGCTCCGAAAAAAAGAAACAGCAAGGGCAAACTGGATTGCCGGGGTATCTCACGATATACGCACGCCGTTGTCAATGGTAATGGGTTATGCAAGTCAGTTAGAGAGCGATAATGGTTTATCGGAAGACGACCGCAAAAAAGCTGCGGTTATTGTAAAGCAGAGCCGGCGAATGCGAAATTTAATCAACGACCTTAATCTTGCGTCCAAATTGGAATATAATATGCAGCCCATAAATCCCGCAAGACAAAACCTGGTTGCCGTTGTCCGTCAGGTAGTGGTGGATTTTATCAACATGGATATCGATGACAAGCATCCCATTGCATGGGAAACGGATGAAGCCCTCACAGTCTGCCTTGCAGATATTGACAAAGACCTGATCAAACGTGCGGTAAGCAATCTTATCCAAAACTGTATGAACCATAACGAACAGGGCTGCCATATCTTTGTCCGCGTAACGACCGGGGAAAACAACTGCCTGATAACTGTTGACGATGACGGAGCGGGAGCTACCGATGAACAGATTGAAAGGCTTAATCATTCTCCACATTACATGCTCTGCGATGAAAATACCTCAATGCAGCGCCACGGCTTGGGATTGCTCATTGTAAAGCAAATTGCGGCTGCACATGGCGGTACGACCGGTATCGGGCATAGTTCATATGGTGGTTTCTCTGTGAAGCTTGCCTTACCAATGGAGGAGTAAAAAACTTATCAGCCCATATCTTCCATACGAAGCAAACCTGTAGCGCCTTTTACTGTTTCCAACCATTTTTCGCGGCTCAGTTCTCCAAAACGGTATTTTTCAAACAGCTTCAATAAAACAGGCGTTTCGATAATAAGGACTTCATACCGTTCAGCCAGACTGACCTGCCGCTCATGAACAGCCTCCCTTTCCTGCAGGGGCTTGTTCCTCTGATGATTTATGATTAAAAGCCCTTTTATTCTGCCGTCCTCTTCTTCATGGTCTTCCACATAATTCTGACAGTGCCTGTCTATCTGGGAAATATTGTCATTCTTAACATTAGGCGTTACCCCCTTTATTTCCCCGATAAAAGTAAAGCCGCCTGCCTGAAATAGAAAGTCCTCGTCATATTTGTCTTCAAAATTACTTAAATCACATCCAAACATCTGCTCAATGATTTCAAAAACGACTTTTACCAGTTCGTCGCCCTGTGTGTAAAGAATGGATTTGTATTCGTTATTTTTATCCAATACTTCCCGGGCTTTTCCTATATTTCCCTCTGCTTCCTGAATGACCAGACGATTAGCTTCAATAATGGATGACTGGACATTATCGTCAAACATTTTGATTTCTTTTGACCATTCGGGGATTGCTTCTTTCTTTTCCAGCAAATTTACGGCTGAAAGAAAGTCTATAACGTCATTATAGTCTTTGATGTTTAATGTTGTTAAAATTATTCCATGCCATTCTATTACTGTAGCTTTACAACTTTTTACAGAGGTAAGCAATGTTGACTCATAATTGTAAAAATGAAATGAAGCCTCTATTTCTTTGGATCCTATTTTTGTTTTTGTGTTTTCATAAAACAACGAAAGACTACTCAAGGGAAAATACAATGAAGGTAAGATATTCTTTTTTATAGACTCAAGCATATTCTTTAATTCACATGCCTTGTTGTATTTTCCATTATAATAGTAGTAGCTAAAATTTATATTTTGAGGAAATATAATAATAATTTGAGTATTCGAACTATTTTGTATCATACTGGATAAGCTTATCAAATCATTCTCGACATTAATCGCTCCTTTGCCATCCCTTACATTTCTCCATACTGCTTCACTATTTAGATTTACAATATTTATTTCAAATTCATCTAAAGACCGGGCATCATGAAATGTATTAATTACCATATCACGCCCCACAAAATTCTTATCCTGTTTAATGCATGTAAGCATTTGTATCAATTTGGCTTCCTCCCTCTTGCACCAATATAAAGCAGCTTACACCTGCCATTTTCTCCACATTCTAAATTCGCTTCGCAAGAATCTTCAAAATATCTTCCCCGTACTTTTCCACCTTTACGGCGCCAAACCCGGATACCTTTAATAATTCTTCTTTTGATTTTGGATTTTTCTCTATCAAGTCCTCCATTTGCGCATCATTAAAGATATAATATGGCTTATATCCCTCACTCCGGCTTTTTTCTAAACGCCACACCTTTAATCGTTGTCTTACATCATCTATATTACTTGTTTTTTCAGAAAATTTTTCTCCCACATCTACAGTTTCTGCTTTTGTCTTATTTTCTGCTTTTGTCTCGTTTTTTTCCTTTACTCCAGCTTCTTTTTTACCCTCCGGTTGATTTACAGTTGCTAACATTTCTTCATATTTTCTGGCATAATCCGACCTTTCGGATTTATTTTTCTCTAAAAAGAAATTAGCAGTACCCAACATGTCATTTTCACTCATGGTCGCATTTTTGGAGGCTTCATCTGTCCTTCTTATATACTCAATCAGCTGGTCAGCCCTGATAACCTGTTCCTTAACCTCTTTTTTTGCATATCTTGCATTTAAATATGTTTTAGGATTGGCTAATACGACTAATGATTTATAATTATCATCAAATCCGCCCTCAAAAAGCATTTTTGTCAAAAAATTGCCTTTACTTTCTTTTCGGATTTCCTTTAAAACCTGTAAATGTCTTTTATTCTGTGTTATTGGCGAATAAATACCTTCTTTATGTTTTCTTCCGAACAGTTCATATGTCCTGATAAAATTTCCGTTATTATCAATTTCTATATTCCCGATAAGATTTTTGCATTCAATAACATAGATATGTTTTCTGGTTATTACCAGATAATCTATCTGCGCGGATAAAGCTTCCGTTTCTAAATAAATATCATGCAATATGTACATATCCATACCGCTGCTCTTTAACTCAAAAGCTACATTATTTTCCCCGATTTCCCCATATTTAGCCAGACTAATCTGCTTTTCAACAGCCTTCCTTGTTTCTCCTGCCGCCCTTTCCTTCAGTTTCTGCATCTTTTCAATAAATTCAGCCGTGTCACTGGTGTCTTTCAAAAATACCGGTCCGATTTTCTTCGTAAATAAGCTCATGCTAAATCTCCTTTGTTTCTCCGCTAATTTCTCTATTTGTTGACAAACATTCTGCGCCGACCTGCAAATATGTTGCCCTTAACATTCGGTAATTCCTGTAACATCTGACACGATTATACAATACATTTTGTTTTCCTTCCATTCCGTATATGGTAAATCGTCACTTTTTTACATTTTGTTCTCTCTATTTTCTGTAATTACACACCCGCCATTCAGGATATTTAAATATTACAAAAGCAGGTATTTCTACCTGCCCTCGCCGCTAGGCATACCCATCCTGATTATTTTGAAGGGACGCCCCGGCATTTCCGGTTGAAAAATGCCGGTATCCCTTTGTTTTTATGCACCAATTTGTGCAGGTGCCGCAATATTTACAACAAGAATATCATCCACATGTACCTGAAAAATCATTGCCAGTATTACCAGATTATCTACGGAGGGCAAAGCCGTGCCCTGCTGCCATTTGTAGATTGCCTGAGGTGTGGAAAAGCCGAAAATGTCCTGGATATCTTTTACGGATAGACCTTTTTCTTTTCGTAGCTGTATAATATTCTGTCCTGTTTTAACCATGTCAATGGTGGGAATTTGTATCATTTTGAGGGCCTCCTGTTCCGGCAAATGAGGGAGTGCGATGTGGCTTAAAGAATTAATAGCTTTTTCTCCTTACCGACGTGCCTTAATCGCATAATTGCAAAGCAATCATGCGATTATCGGGCTTCGCCCTATAAGATATATTCGTAAAGCATTTGCCGGTAAGCCTGCTTCCCTTCTACGAATTAATAGCTTCTTCTTCTCCCGACGTGCCTTAATCGCATAATTGCAAAGCAATCATGCGATTATCGGGCTTCGCCCTATAAGATATATTCGTAAAGCATTTGCCGGTAAGCCTGCTTCCCTGCAAATGCTTTACAAATATATCTTGCACGTCTCAGTTTGCCTTAAAGTTATAAATCGGTTTCATTACGTCTATGACGGTTACGGATTCTTTGATGACATCGATGATGTCTTCTAAGGATTTGTATGCCATAGGCGCTTCGTCTAATGTTGCTTCGTTTACGGAAGTGGTGTAAATCCCTTTCATTTCGTGTTTGTAATCGTCCAGATTCAAATTTTCCTTTGCTTTTTTTCTGGACATGATTCTTCCTGCTCCGTGGGGTGCGGAGTAGTTCCATTCGGAATTGCCTTTTCCCACAGCTAATACGCTTCCGTCTCTCATGTTAATGGGAATCAATACTTTTTCCCCCTCGTGGGCGGCAATCGCGCCTTTCCTTAAAATCATTTCTTCTGTATCAATATAGTTGTGAATGGTGTGAAAGGAATCTGTACCGCTCATGCCGGTTCTTTCCAACAATACTTCCGCTATTTTTTCACGGTTCCTTTTGGCAAAGGTCTGGCAGATTTCCACATCTGCAAGGTAGTCTTCCAAGTAGCTCCCATACAAAAAGCATAAGTCTTCCGGCATGGTAGCCTCCCTTTTATTCCAGGAAATTGCCTCCAAAGCCGCCTGGATTTCTTTTCTTCTGCCTGCAGCCTTGTACTCACGGATGATGTCGTCTCTTTCCTTAAAATAAGTTTCCTTCCCTTTGTTTAAATCAATTGCTAACTGCTGATAAATTTCCGCCACCTGTTTTCCAAGATTCCTGCTGCCGCTGTGTATTACGAGATAATTGGTTCCGTCCTTTGCCCGGTCCACTTCTATAAAGTGGTTACCTCCACCTAACGTACCAAGGCTTCTTTCCAGTCTTTTTGTATCTCTCAAGCTTCTGTAGCACCGAAGCTTCGTTAAATCAAATCTTTCCTGTCTGCCTTCCCACACATTCATGCCGGAGGGCACAAAGTGAGCGGCTTCATCCAATTTTCCAAAATCAATATCGTCTTTTCCGAGATTTACCGTGTACATACCGCATCCGATATCCACTCCTACTATATTGGGAACGGCTTTATCCGTAACAGTCATGGTAGTTCCGATGGTGCAGCCTTTTCCCGCATGAACATCGGGCATAATTCTGATTTTGCTCCCTTCGGTAAATTCATAATCACACATCCGTCTGATCTGCTCTATGGCTTCATCCTCCACCACTTTTGCATAGCAGACGGCAGTATTTATTTTTCCTTTAATTTCAAACATTTCCCTTTTCCTCATCTTTCTCTTCATTTCTTTATTACTGTTTATAATGTGGTTCTTTCATGATAAGATATTCGGTTATTTACCTTTTTTAATAAAATAAAACCGCCTACCTTTCATATAAGATAAGCGGTTCCTAAAATCCATGAAGTCTATGAATAATCAAACATCACACAATTCTGCATCTTTGCCTTATCTTACATGAGCGCATAAAAGTTAAGCTCTGATCGTTTCTCAGCGCTTGATAACTTCTTTCTTCCAGATAATCAAATCGAAAAATTGTGTTCATCGTCGTTGTTTCCTTTCCGGGTCAGCTTTTGACCGCTTTTTCTTTACCTAATCCTTAATATAGCATAGGAAATTTATTTTGTCATTATACTTGCGCTATAATTTTCCATATTTTCTACTTCAAAAATAAGCAGGCCGCCTTGATTCTTGGGCGGAAAGGAGCGACTTACTTAACGTCTTGATTCGCAAAACAGTCAGGCTCAATCTATCATACACAATTCTCAGTCCTCTGCAATGACAATCATATAGTCCTCATTTTCATATACAGTCTGCTCTGATTTCAGCGGATTCGTTACAATCTCAGTAACGCCGTCCCTTATCTTTTTGTACCCTATGGCAATGTGCCCCTTTCTGGCGGCGCTTTCCGTTACGGTATAGAAATCCACAGGAATTCCCGTTTTCACATATTCGGAAGCAGGTTTCATATAAATCTCAGAACCTTCTTCGTCCAAAATATCCTCAAAAAGTGCTGTCAGCTCCCTGTTTTCAGCAATCTGCGTCATTAATAGATTCACAATATTGGAACCGATAACAAAGTCCTCCACTCTTGCCTGAGTCGCAAGGCGCTGGTTGTTACTCTTTCTCATTTCACTGGTAATGGTAAACTTTTTCCCTGCTTTCTTTGAGATATCCCGCAGGAAAATCAATTGCAGCAGGGTCTGGGAATCCGACGCCTCTGCCTCCAGCTCGTCGTCGCTTAAGACCAGTATGTCATCCACATCCGACGCTAATAATTCCTCCAACAGCCTGCGGTTTGTTCCTGTTCCCATAACCTGGTTGATCACAATATTTTTGCAGTTTGTTTGATCCAATTCTAATTCATAGGGATAGACAATGGTAACCGTAGAGCCCGGTTCCACATAGCAGTCATATTCCCGCAAAATTCGTTCAATCATGCTGTTACAGCCCAGAATCAACAAGCTTTCCCTGTTCGTTGTTTTTTTCGCCCCGGAATTAATGATCAGCTCCTCCCGTACAGGCGCTTTGTTCAAGTCCAATTCAAAGGAGCCGTCATCGTCCTCCAGTAAAATAATCAGATCCCCTTCCTCAAGCACCGTATCCATAGGCGGATTTAAATGAGGGCCGTCTTCTTTGCGGATACCGAATACAACCGCCTTGGGAAACAGATTCAGGGTTTCATGCAGAGTTTTTCCGTATAGCTGGGGAATCTCCTCAAAATACAATTCGTCTCCGTCATAATCAAAAAGCTCCACCAGTACATTGGATAATCCCGGCTGCCTGCAGGTATGGGCAATAATACGGGATATAGCGTCATTGGCATGAATGATTTCCGCTCTGCCCTCTCCCGCAATTCTCGCAGCCTCCACATTTTGCTCATCTTCAATGGCGGCAGTCATAAATAAGTCTTTTACCACCAATTCCTTATCCTTTAAATATGCGGAAACAGATAAAATAATCTTAATGACCTCCGCATCATCATAAACATTAATGATGACAGAACGGCTTCTTTCCACAGAACACCGCTCAAGAATATGTGCTTCCGACAAAGAACCGCTCCGGCAAATGATATGGGACGTTTTAAAATCGGATATGCGGGATGCAATAGCCTCCTCCATCTCCTCCTTTTCCTGAGTCCCCACCACTACGATGCACTGATTCTTATGATTGGAATTAGCTTCGATTAACTCATTCAGTAATGTATACACATTATCGTTAAATCCGATGATAACCGTATGCCGTTCCTCTAATACAATGGATTTTCCTTTTCGCAGTTCTTTTAACCTGCTTTCAAAACCGGTGGTAATAATACCGATTAAAATACTTGTTACAAACAGTCCGCACAGGGTTACTACAGACATGATGATTACATAGGGTATGCTGTCTAATGTATCTGCGGTCAGGGTTCCCGCATCCAAAACATGCATGGCGCTGGCCCAGATCTGACTGCCCAGACCGCCGTCCGCCCCGAAAATAACTGCAACAATTCCGGCTAACCCTACCACAATCATGGTAATTCCAAATAAAAGTCCGATTAACGCAATTGTTCCCTTGGACATAATATTGTCAAACTGATATTGTATTTTTTCTCTCCAGGTCCGTTTCTTCATATTTATATTCTCCCTTTAGCATCCGTAATCTGTAAGCCATATACTGACACACCTATTATAATATATTTCCCTTTAAAATAACAGCTTGTTCTACGTACATTCCGGGGCTTTCTTATCCTGCGTTTCCGTTGTTTCCTTTACACCCCATATCATTTGGGTACAACTAAATTTCAGTCCCAATACAACGCTTTTTTGTGTTGATTTTATTCACACTCTCTGTTATTCTGAAAATAGGAAAAATTTATCATAAAATAATTGATAAAAGGGTGGGGAATTATAATGAAAAATGGAGATAACAAGGGATTTTCACTTGTAGAATTAATTATTGTTATTGCCATTATGGCAGTGCTTATCGGTGTTTTAACCCCGATTATGATTAAATATGTTGAGAAGGCAAATATTTCTTCCGATCAGCAGATGCTGGATGCCATATATCAGGCAACGGTTTATGCCATGGCAGATGCTGATATTGCCGGGGATCCCGCATCCAAAACTTTTATAGACGGTTTGACAACCCCCTGCACTTTAGAAAGCATTCCTGCGGGTTCTAAATTATACGACGAGATTCTGGATACTATCGGGTGGACCGATTTAAACCAGAGTACCTATGAAGCCCGCTTAAGATCCGCCCATTCCTCCGGCTGTGAAATTTATCTGGCATATCAGGGCGGTGTAAAAAATCCTCTTGCCATGTGGATTACGACAACCGATCAGACCGGCAAGAAGGATACCAGCAACACATCAAATACCATTGCCGGAATCGGTAACTGCATCAGCATCCAATAGAGCTTATGGCATTATACTGTTGAGTCTTATTTCAAAAGGCAGATAAAGCACTATTTATTATCATAGCTTTTATCCTTATATAATTCATAATAAAATATGTATTGTTGCATGACTCCCTGACAGCCGTGATAGCGGCTTTTGGGGAATCCTTTTTTATAATGCTTTTCCAGAGCCTGGTTGATATGGGTATCTACAGGGAAAGCCTGTAAATGATGAAGCGCAAAGAGACAAATACAGTCTGCCACCTTTTCTCCCACACCAAAAAGCTGCAGCAATTCTTCTTTTGCCTTTTCATAAGGCAGGCTGCCGATATATTTCAAATCCGTCTTACCGGATGCAATGCTTTCTGCGGTACGCACTACATATTTACTGCGGTAGCCCAGATTGCACTCTTTTAAGTCGTCTTCCTGTAGTCTTGCCAAGGCTTCCGGCGTCGGGAAAGCATTGTATATTTCTCCATTCGGATTTATTTTCTTTTCTCCGTAGGCTTCACAGATATTTTGAATGCAGCGGCGAATCCGTACAATGTTATTCTGTTGGGAAATCAGGAAAGAAACAATCATCTCCCATAAATCCTGGTGCAAAATTCTGATTCCGTTTCCAAAACCCGATGCGGAAACCAGATAAGCATCTTTGGGATTGATTTTTTCAATATAGGATGAGTAATCTTCTTCTAAATCAAAGTATTTCTTCCAAAAGTTTTCAAAATTATTCTCGTCACAATGAAAAATGCATTCTTTTCCATACTGCTCAAGCTCCAGATATTTGTCTTTTGCAATAAGGGTGTATTGATTCTCTCCTTGCCGGTTCATACGAAAACACTGACCGGAGTTACAGATTTGCTTCAAGTTAAAGTTGTCTATTGTCTTTTGAATCATCGTTTGTATCATGCCTTTTTTGTTTTATTTTAACATTAATGCTGTTTTACTTTCAATGACCTGTATTTTCCTGTTATTGGTGGTGTAGTTACGCTTGGTTTTCGGGTTATGATCTAGGGGATGCAAAAACAAAATATTACGTCGCCACGCTTGCGCTCTGAGAAAAGCGTAACAGTGCTAGGCTCGAAAAAACCTCGCCAAGCACTGACGCTTTTCTAAAGGGCTCCTTTAATACTTTTGTTTTTGCATCCCCCAAATCATAACCCGAAAACCAAGCGGCTCTATTGTTGGCTCCGGAATGAGATTATTGCATTTTTTATTTTACTGAGCCGCCGTGAAATAGGCATTCGTATATTTTCTGATTTCTGTAGAATATTTCCTCATAGCCCTGAAACCAGGAAAAATGACCTTCCACTATGCAGTGATAGTAGTAATCTCCATCGGTATAGATGCATGGCCCTCTGTAAGGCATATCTTCTGATGCCCGCGAATCAGAAATGGTATAATTGCGTCTGAGTCCGAATGCTGTTGCTTTTCAGGAAACAAACTGCATCCATCATTATCTTTTACTATGCTGTCTATGGTAACTCCATAAATTTCGCTCAGTTTTATCAAGCCTGCCAGTTCCGGGACCGCTTGTCCGTTTTCCCATTTTCCCACAGTCTGTCTGGCAATTCCTAGTTTATATGCTAAATCCTCCTGGGAATATCCTTTCTTTTTCCTCATCTTACAAAGGTTGTCATGTAACGCCAAAGCACTTTCCTCCTGCTCTTTAATATATGGTTTCTTAAATAGATTATAAAGAAAATACAGGAATTTACTACCGCCCGGAAATTACACAAATGTAAGCATGTGATTACATTTGTAAAGAATTTACAGATAAAAGATTGTTATTATATAAGTTCTTGGATCCTACGATAAATAAGCAATCCGTTTTTGCGTCCAAAGTGTTTTAAAATATTTAAATAAATAGTCCTTTTGGAGCCATCTTCTTTCATAATATTTGTTACTGACTCGATAATTGTTTTACATTGTTCTTTTGAAAATAATATACTCAATTCATTATGTATTCTCGTTTTCTTTTTGTAATCTTCATATGCAGTCTCAATGTCCACATAACGGATTTTTTCCTGAATAAAATGTCTTCTCTCACTATTTTCATTGGATGATACTATACATTGCTCAATATTATGTTTTAAGATAATATTATAGCAGCCGTCCGCACAATGTTTCCAATAATCCTGTACCGCCCTAAAACCTTTATCACTGCTTACTATTGCAACAGTACCTTTATAACCATTTCCTAAAACTTCTCCTATCTTTGATGCAATATAAAAATCAATTCCGTTTTTTCCCTGATTATGAAGCTTACAAATATTTAATTCAGCCCCTGATTTTACTATCTGAGTAAAAAATCCATTTTGCAGTTTTGTACACGATTGGCTATAAAACATGGTTAGTGCATCATCTGCGTTTAAATATTCTATCCCCTGCAGGCCCCTATTCCCTACATTTTCAAAATCAACCATAAAATGAATCATCGCACCCCCATTGCAATTATGCAGCCTTGTTTTTAAAAAGCAGCCAATATCTATATAGCCTTTTTTTCTGAAAAGACAAAGCCTCATTATTGCAAATGTCGTTCTTTTCCGAACATAATAAATCTTCCATATGACAATGCAACAATTTACTCAGAGCATATAAATGGTCAACAGACGGTAGTATTTGCCCTTTGTACCAGCGATAGACCGGCTGTGGACAGGATAGCTTTAGAAAATGCTGAATATCTTTTACAGAATACCCCGCAGATGTAATTCTTAACTTTAAATTTTCTCCTGTCCTTATTAGATTAATATTGGTATAGACTTCATTTGACTTTTTCATCAAAGCTCCCTTTCTACTGTAATGTCATTTTGTGCCAGTGGTACTATCTGCAATGTATATCCAAGGGGGGTTAATATTTTTAACAAACTATCAATTTGAGGAGAATGTGAAGCGGTTTCCATTCTGGCAATGAATGGCTGTTTAACATTACACAATTCTGCCAATTGTGACTGTGTCATTCCCTTTTCTTCTCTTATTTTTACCAGTGTTCTAATTAAATCTTTCTCAATTTGAATAATATTTTCATCTTCTTCACTTATATTTAGTTGCTCCCGCACTTCACTCCATAATGCCATATTTCTGATTCCTTTCTTCACAATCAGAGGATACCCTACTCCTACCTATTTGTCATTGGACTTTTAATCCAAATACTTCTCCAGCATCTTTTCCAATTCGCCTTTTAACTGCTCCCTTACTTCCACAGGTTCCAGCACTTCCAAAGCCTGCCCGAAGCCAAGCAGATAATAAAGCATCCATTCTCCCTTAGGGAAAGAAATTTTTACCAGAAAGCTTCCGTCTTCAAGCTCTTCGTAATCTTCAAATTCCTCATAAACCCGGAAGGACGCTTCTTTTGCAATCTTTAATTTCAGTTGGATGCTGTCTGTCCAATAATGATTATATTCTTCCTTTAAAACTGCCCCTTTATATGTTCTTTGAAAAATTTCTTCCGTCAGCTTGAGCTTACGGATCCGTTTCAGCTTAAAGAACCGTTCCTCCTTCTTCTTTCTGCACCAGGCGTACAAATACCACGCCTCCCCCTTAAAACAAAGCTTTAGAGGTTCTGCCTCCCGCTCCGACGTCTGCCCTTTGGCGTTAGCATAAGAAAAACAGATGACTCTTTTTTCAATTACCGCTTTTTTTATATCGTTAAACAATGCTTCCTCACGATTCTTATCAAACCATATTCCAAAATCCACTTCAATCCAATCATAGTCTGATTCCCCAAGGAGACTTCCCATCTTTCGCAGAGCCGTTGCTTTTTCTTCCGGTTTCACAGCATCTAACGCTTTTAAGGCGGACAAAATTTCCGCCTTTTCCCCTTCTGTGATAACCGCTTTATTTAAAGTAAAGCCCGGCAGCAGGGACACCCCGCCGCCTTTTCCTTTACTCATATAGACAGGGATTCCCACACCGGACAAGACTTCAATGTCTCTATAGACAGTCCTTGTGGACACTTCAAAACGCTCCGCCAATTCCCTTGCGGTAACTTTTTCTTTTTCCAAAAGAATATAGACAATCTCAAATAGCCTGTTAATCTGCATTTAACTCTCTCTTTTCCTTATAGGACAACGTATGACTGTTTTGCATCGCTCAGGCGCCACTCTCCTCGGGTCGGAAAGGTAAATTTCATGATGTCGCCTCTCGTCCGTGATATCATTATCATAACCGTTTTTTTCCAAAAAGTCATCCATTAAGGCGATGGTGGCAGGCTCATTATCATAAGATCCTATGTGCATGATCTGTACGCACAAGCCTTCACAAACTGTCATAAATTCCGCCTTGGAACAGTCTGTTTTTTTCTTCCGCTCCACTTCACTTACCGCCCATTCAAAATCCCTCCGGGTCACAAAATCCGGAAGCCTGATAGCAGAAATCCACCGGTATTTTTCCTTGTGGCTGTAGTCAATTTCATTTTCCCCCGCCATCCACCAGAACCCTTCTAACGGCGGTACAACATAATCAAAATAACCTGCTATCTTATAACCTGCTTTTGGACTCATTTTAATCGTAAAGGCAAGGGCATAAAGAAGACCGATTGCCTGCTTATAAGCGCCGTTCTCCTCGTTAGGATTTCCCTGCCCCCGTACTGCAATATAGTTCATAGGGGGAATCTCAACTATTTGCGGTTTTTTTCCCGGCATATAAAATTCCTTATATTCCTTTTTGTAATCAAAAGCCATATGAATGCTCCTTTCTTTGTTTAGCGGCACTATCAGCCGTTACTTACTTCTTTACAAAATACCGGATCTGCCTGCCGCTTTTTATGTAAAGATTATAACGCCTGTAATATGACAACTGTTCGTCATATTACAGACATTTCCCTATAGCATTTGGCTTTTAGAAATCAATATTCCCATATTTCATATGCCGTATAGTCATGGTCATAATGGTAACCAAGCTTTTGGGCAAGCATTACCGACTCCTTGTTTTGGGCGTCCCAGCTGGGATAAAGTCCTTTCTCCAAACATGCAAGGATGAGTGCCGCACCACTGATGGAAGCAAGTCCTCTTCTCCTGTATTCCGGCTTTGTATCAATCTGTATTTCAATTCCGCCTTTGTAGCTTGAATAAGAGGACGCTCCTGCAACCGGACAGCCGTCCTTTAAAATGACCATACCCAGTCCCTTTTCCTCATATTCCGCATAATCTTTATATGTAGATATCCAGTCTTTACACCACTCCTGCTTTTTGCACCATAAAAATATCTCTTTATCAATGGACTTTATCGTATATTCAAAAGGCAGGCCTTCCACAATTTCTTCAAGTCTTTTCCCATGACCTTCCTTTAAAAAGATATCAGGCTCCTTTTTTATGGCATACCTGATAACCTTCTTTGCCTTTTCCCCATAAGCGGCTTCTATCAATGCCGCCCACTCTTCGTTTTGGGGAATCATGATCATGAAATCCTTTCCGCATCCTTCCGGCTTATACGCCACAAGCTCTTGATCCGGCTTCCCCGCAAAAAAACAGAAATCTCCCAATATAGCAGCAGCGGATTCCGGACAAATCTGCTCCTTTGCATAAACCTCTCCCATAACTCCCTGCAGGCAGGACCAGATCATGGTTTCCTGCCAGTCTTTAAATAGTTCCTCCGCATTTTGCGGATTTTCCATAGCAAATATCATAATTTTTTCCTTTCTATCATTTCTTTCCGTCTTAACTATATTAATTCAAGTCTTGCAATTTCTACACATAAATTTCATAGTCCCGGCATACCTCTTCCTTGAATTCTTTATAATCGCGGTCATGATTCTGACAATTCCTTTACAATAGACAGCAATTCTTTGGATATATAGTTCATAAGAAACCCGAAAGCATCTATTGTTTAAAATATCATTTCTGAAAGGGATCTTCCCGGCGGGACAATGGGCAGTACATTTGCTTCCCTTGCAATTATAAATTCAATTACTGTCGGAGTCTGTCTATTTTGTTTTGCCTCTATTAACGCAGTCTTTATATTATCGGCATCTGTAACACGCATTCCTCTTGCGCCATAGCTTTCGGCCAGTTTTACAAAATCAGGCGTATATTCCGGGCATTCTTCCTCAGGCCGGCTGCAATAGGAAGCACAGCTCTTCCGGTAGCGCATACATGTGGCAGAATAGCGCCTGTCATAAAACATTTCCTGCCACTGACGAACATTCCCCAGATATCCATTGTTTAAAATACAAATAATAACCGGCAGTTCGTATACGATTGCCGTCGCCATTTCCTGAATGTTCATCTGTATTCCCCCATCGCCCGATATGGCGATTACCGTTTTATCCGGGTTTCCCAATTGCGCTCCGATGGCGGCAGGAAGGCCATATCCCATTGTCCCTAACCCGCCTGAAGTCAGCATCGTCTTATACTCATCAATTTCCAGAAATTGTGTGGCCCACAATTGATTTTGCCCTACATCTGTGGTAATGACCGCTTCTTTAAAAATCTCATTGATTGCCTCCATTATCCTTTGGGGCGTTATTCCCTTCTCCTTCATGGAAAGGGGATGCCATTCTTTCCATGACCCGATTTTTTCCAGCCATTTTGTAGTATTTAAAGAAACGGCTTTATGGAGTAAGGCATCTATAACCTGTTTTGCATCCGCCACAATGGAAATATCCGCCGTCACATTCCGCGAAATAACGTCTTCATCTATGTCCGCATGAATAATGACTGCATTTGTGGCAAATTCCTGCACTTTTCCCGTTATGCGGTCATTAAATCTGGTACCGATTGCAAATAAAACGTCACATTGAGTAATTGCAAAATTAGCCCCGCAGCTGCCGTGTATTCCCAGATTGCCAACATACAATCTGTGAGTTGTGGGAATCGCCCCTTTTCCCATAATCGTGGTTACCACAGGGATACCGGTCATCTCTGCTAGCTGTGTCATTTCTTCATTGGCACGGGCAATATTAACCCCGCCTCCAATTAGAAATACCGGCCTTTTTGCTTCATGCAAATTATCCAAGGCCTTTTCTATCTGATCCGAAAATGCGGAAATATTTCTTTTTTCATATGGCGTAAAATCATCAGGCGGATAAATATTACTCCCGTATTCCTTTTGAATATCTTTGGGCAAATCTACAACCACTACTCCCGGCTTACCATTTTTTGCAATATGAAAGGCCTTTTTTATTGTTTTGCCCAAATCCTCTCTCCGCTTAACCGTTACCGCATATTTGGTAATGCTTTTTGTTATATCCGCAATGTCCACTTCCTGAAAAGCATGCTTTCCCATGAGATTTGTGGGAACCTGCCCCGTAAAACACACCAGGGGCACACTGTCATAGTTAGCTGTGGCAATCCCCGTAACCAGATTGGTGGCGCCCGGCCCGCTTGTTACCAGACATACCCCTACCTTCCCGGTGGAACGCGCATATCCGTCTGCCGCATGAATCAGTCCCTGCTCATGGCGGGGTAAAATAACCTCTATAGCTTCCTCTCCATATAAGGCATCAAATAAGTCAATTGCCTGACCTCCGGGATAAGCAAATAAAACGTCAACATGTTCCTCCTTTAATGCCTTTACAAATAATTCTGCTCCTGTAATATTCATCCTTTTTTACCTCCATAGGGCAGGGAAATATTCCTGCACCTCTATCCGATTCTTATTTCAAAATCAAAAAATTCTTTAACTATTAAATTCTTTTACACTCAATGCATGTACTTGCTTGCATATAATTTATTTTTTATGGCACTATCCGCTGTTTCATAGATAGTACCATTTATTTTTTACATCTGTGAAATTCCCCTGCAAAATACCCGGACACTTTTTTGAATAAAATCCTTTTGTTCCACCGAAGACAATTTCTCATCAAAAGACGCTTTTAAAAAAGTATATCCGAAAGTCGATGTAAAGACAGTCAACGCCAGACATTCAAAATCCAAATGAGGCAGCCTCCCCTTTTCCTCCATTTTTTCAAAATACTCAATGAGGGCCGTCAAAAAAGTCTCGGGCACTTTCATGATCATGGATGCTGTATCCTCGTATAACTGGGGCGCTCGCAAGCCAATGGAAAGATTTACAAAATCCGGCGTAATTCTCTTCATATATTCCGTCATAAACATTTCCAAATCCGGCTCTAACTCCCATTTCACATTTTTGAAAATGTCCGGCGTTATATTTCCTCTCCATTTTTCCTGAGAAAGGCCATTCAAAACAATATCCTTTTTATCTTTAAATTTGCGAAACAAGGTACATTCATTAACCCCTGCCTCTCTGGCAATATCCTTTGTCGTCGTAGCCACATATCCTTTATCGCGGATTAATGACATCGCCGCATCTACTATTTTCTGACTTGTCTCATCCATCTTTTTTCTCCAAGGTTTCTTTTTCCATGCAAGTGCTTGCTATCATTTTATCGGTTATTGCGGGAAATTGCAAGAGGATATATTTACTTCCTTTCAATTTTAAAATTCATCCAGATACTTCTGCACCAGCTCATACAGCTTTCCAATATGAAGTCCGTCCACAAAAGAGTGATGGGCCTGAACGGAAAAAGGCAGCAAAATCTTACCGTCCTTTTCATAAAACCTGCCCCAATCAAAGAGAGGCGTGGCGTTGTCTTTTTTTCCCGAATTGGTATGGGAAATGTGGGTATAAGGAACCCAGGGCATGGGAGAAAACTGAAAAACATCATTTCCCAAAGGCCCCGTAAAATATTCCTCCTGCTCCTTTGCCGTTTTTGTCGCCAGAGAAACATACTCTTCCATGGAATCGCACATAGGTACATTTACCACCTTAAAAAGTTCCGTCTCTTGATTCAGATAAGTAAAGGCAGTATCAATGCGGTTAAACAAAACCACTTTTCCGTCCAAAAACCGATATCTGAATTCTTCTATTTCATTGGCACATTTAGATACTGCATATATCATTGCCATGGTAAAGGAATAATTTTTTTCTTTTACCTTGGGCAGAAAATTGGTAATATCCAAATCAAAGGTGACGCAAAAAGCCGGTTCTATGCTGTTTCTAAATACCATACAATGCATGGCGCGTTTCCATGTTTTTTCATCAATTTCTGTGTAATGATTGCTCATGGTTTCTTTCTCCTTCTATTTGTACAAACCCGCCTGCTTGGCTTAGTTTGTACTTTTAAGCATTTTCAGCATTCCCAGCGGCATTTTTTCAGGTCCACATGAAATTCATCCTTCATAGGAACACCTTCTTTTTGCAGCAATTCTCCCTGTTCATGCCAGCCGGGAACCAGCCTTCCTGCATGATTGACTACTCTGTGACAGGGATATTCCCCGTAATATTCCGCCATGCTTAAGACCTTCCCCACCAGCCTGGCATTTTTGTCCCTTCCGATGAGCCTGGCGATCTGCCCGTATGTAGCCACACAGCCTTCGGGAATTTCTTCTACTAAGGAAAGGATTTCGTAAATTAAAGTTTCCTGTAAAACAGTCATATTTACGGCCCTTCACCATACATTTTCACAAAGGCTGCCTCTTCTTGAGCCAGTTTACTATTAATCTGCTTTAGCTGCTCATTCAAATCCTTCCGCTTTAATACATTTAATGTTCCTAAATTGCTATACTGATTGTATATCTCACTCTTTTTATACTGCATTTCCCGAAGTTCCTGTCGTTTAATCTCTTTTTCATCAAGAATCTTTTTTATTTCACTTCGTATTCTGTCAGAGTCCTTGTAAGTTCCCAACCTTTCAAACAATTTGTACATCTGATTTATTGTCATTTCCCACGGTTTATGACTATACAGATTGCAGGCATTTTGGTAATCCTTCTCCCTTTCCTCAAGGGCCAGTTTCAAGTTTATATTAAATTGCTCTATTTTTTCATTTAATTCGTCATCAACCCGTCTTTCTTCTTCCGCATCATGCTGCTGTGCTTCCATTTTACGGTTCTCCAACGCAGCAAAAATTTCTTCCATAACATTGTTAAGCAAGTCTAACTCTTTATCTTTGGAAAAACGAAAAGCCTTGCTTAAAAGTTTATCTGTTTTAAAGAAATTCTGCTCCTGTTCCAATTGCTGCGTGCGACATTCCAGCTCCGTTTCATAAGCGACCGGCGTTTGAAGCGCCTGCATGATTTTTCCTTTTTGGGCATCACTGATGGGACTTTCCTGCAATATGTTTTTACTTTTTTCCAGAATATCCTCTTCAATGCTTTTTGTATGTTCTGTCTTATCAACGCTTTCATAAAGCGCTAACCGCATATTTTTAAATTCTTCTGAATTCGCTGCTTTATGCGATGCTTTACTTTGTCCCCAATAAGCCTGTGCACATTCGGCGTCAATATTCAAGGCCTCATCAAAATGACCAAATGCCTTATCCCATTCGCCATCTTCTAAAGCCATATCTCCTCTCTTTAATAAAGCCACCAGATTTGAACCGGATTCATTTTGGGCCCTGTCGTCTTTCTCGGTAACAGCCGTTTTATCCTCAAGGACCTTCTTTATTCCTCTGATTAAATCCTGAATAAACCCGATTTTAGACATATCCTGAGCCTGATAATAGGACAGTGCATCCGGCAAATCATATGGATCCATATCCCTATATACCGGAATGATCAATCTGTTTTTCTGATTCTGCATAATAGACAAGTATCTTGACCACTCATTTTTTACCCATACAGCGTTAAAATATTCAGGTTTGGTTCCGACAACCAGCATTACCTTGGCAGAATTCAATGCAGCAAAAATGTATGGCTCATACTGCCGGCCTAATTTACTTTCCAGAGTAATTCTGGAAAAGAACACCTTAAATCCTTCTTCTGTCAATTCATAATATATGTCCTGTGCAAGCGCGCTGTCTATAGTTCTTGAACCGCTTTCATCACTTTCCTTATAGCAGATAAATACATCAAAGGCAGCTTCTTTATTGGAAATCTCTAAAATACCTTTTTGAACTTTATCAATATAATCAGCTTCTCTTTCATAAATTCCTCTTTGTATAACATCGGCACGCTTTAAAGCTTCAAGATAATCGGCATCTTCCAAAATAGACTTATACTGGGTTCTATGACATGTAGCGATTTTGGCATGCGTTACAGGGTCATCCACATATTCAATCCCGTAACGGCATAATACCAGCGACCAATATATTTCCGCATCATCGCTTTCACGCTCCAAAACCTTCTCATACATTTCCATAGCTTTATCAAAATCGAACAATTGGCGAAAATGATTTGCCCTGTTTAAAAGATTAATAATCTGTTCATTTTCAGCTTTAGGTAAAGTCTGTTCCGTTCCGCAATATTCACATTTGCAAACCAACTGTCCTTCTGTTATTTCCAGACTCCCGCCACACATTTTACAATTAAAAACAGACATGACGTTTTCTCCTCCGTATTTATCAGTTATTTATTTTTATTAAGCTTGCACAATCTATTCCGCTCAGTTAACACAGCGCCGGTCTTTTTACATAAGCCCATTACTCCCATAGCATCATTGTCAATAACGGCTTTCTGCAGTTCTGACATTAATGCCATAAGATCATTTTCAATATCTTTTAATGCCTCTCCGCTTACGGGGTCACTATATCGAAATTCATCCGCCAGATTTTCCAGTGCCTTAACCGCATCGTTATCTTCACATTGTGCCGGCAGGGAATCTATCTGTGAGCGAAGCATTTGCATACAATCAGTGTCTGCCTGTAATTTTATGTCCTGTCTCTCAATTTCATCACGCATTGCATCGGTTGAAATAAGGCCGATTGCCGCGGCCGCCAAAGCAACTACATAGAGAATGAGCACAAGCCACAAAGGAACAACTGCTGCTAAAACCATAAAAATAAAACTTAAGATAATCTGAATGGTCAGATAAGCAATTCCAATCCGTGCAATGGGGAATCCATAAAACTTACTTCTTACACTTTCTTTCCCGCCAAAAGCAATTTTAAAAACCCAAATCTGTATGCCCATAGCTATTATGGAAAAAGCATAAGATACCCAGAATACCACATTCATTTTAAACGGTGCTGCAAATACTATGGCGGAAAATGCAATGAAAACAATCGCAACTACAGCTAAATACCTTTTTTGATTTTTATTCATCAGTTATCCCCCCTTTTCTTTCCACAGTTATCGCAGAATGCTCCTGTCAGCCCTGTTTTTCCACAGCTGCAATTCCAGACTCCTAATCCCGTTACCGGTTTTCCTGCTCCGCAATTGGAGCAAAAATTTCCTCTATTTCCTTTCGCTCCACATGTGCAATCCCAAGTACCCGGAGCAGCCATTTTTACCGGACGTTTCTCCCCGCAGTTGGAGCAAAAGTTTCCGGTTATTCCTTTATTTCCGCACTGACAATCCCATGTACCTGAAATTGTGCTGCCCATGGTCTGCCCCATTTGACCTGCCATGTTTGCCAAAGGTTCCATAGCTTCTTTTGTCATTCCGATGACACTGCCCATTGCTCCCAGACCCACGCCTAAACCTGCAATATTGCCTATTGCTCCTCCGCCGTCAGAGCCTCCTAAACCATTTTTCATGGCTTCCAGTCCAACCTGTCTGGAAGTTTCCTGCTGGTATGTAAAACCTTTTATTTCCATTTCCATGGCTTCTGCTTCCGCCTTCATACGATATGCATCCGCCTCTGCCTGCTTTTGAATCTTAAGCGCCTCTGCCTCGCCCTGGGCCCCAATGATTTTCATCCTTGCTTCTGTCTGGGCTTCAACCGCCTTTCTTTCCGCAGCAGCTTCCGCTTCTTTTTGCCGAATCTGCTCCTGCCGGACTAAAAGATATTGTTCCGCATACTGGTCTTTCAGTTTTTTAAAGTTTGGATCGTCATCAGGCGTAATAACGCGGCTGACAAAGAATTCCGGCATTTCAAGACCATAGGCTTCCAGATATTCATTTAGTCTTAATCGCAGGGCAGCTGATAATTCCATGAGCTTTTCATCTATTTCCAGAATATTAATTCCACTTTCCTTAATAGACTGTGCTAAAAAGCTTTTGACCTGGGTCATGATCATGGCACGGAAATATCCCTGTCCATCCGAAATAATCTGGCTCTGTTTTAGACTCCCCGACGTTCCTACTAATTTTATTAAAAGCTTTCTTGAATTCACAACATGAATATTGAATTCCCCGCAAGCCCCGATTTCAATGTGAAGCCCGGAGGCAGGGTCAAACATCCGGACCTTTGAATCCGTTCCCCATTTAACACCCATAATGGTTGCCAAATTAATATAATATACCTCCGAATGAAAGGTGCCTTCTGTATCAGTGGGAAGCTTATATAATTTTTCCAACATCGGCAATTGCTGTGTTTCCAGCGTATACCGGCCTGCTCCAAACAAGTCTAATGCCTGTCCGTCACGGAAAAAGATAGCCTCCTGACTTTCATGTACAATCAGCTGGGAACCCAGATTAAAATCTTCAATGGGATGCTTCCATACGATTGTATCTTCATCTCCCTCATATTTTATAATACTTGCAAGTCCATCCCTTTTGATTTTTTCGCTCATCATGCGTTCCTGTACTTTATTTACATGATCACAAACCGGACAGACATATGTATCCGCACTCTTACCTGCTATTAACCGAACGCCACACTGCTCACAGGAAAACTCTTCATAATGGGATTGCTCTATCAGTGTATTGATCGTTTCATGGCATACAGGACATTTGGCCCTTTCTCCCTTTGCCTGGTCAAATACAACTGTATTCCCACAATGCGGACAAGCCCTGCTGATTAATTTATCGGTTCTTACATTTATGGTATATCCACAGGTACAGTCAATTTTCTTTCTTGCAAAAAAACCGGTTCTTCCCTCTGCAAAATTACCACATTGAGGGCATTCAATTACAAATTTACTCATGGCAGGCTCCTTCATTTGTTCTTTAATCTTTTTAACTAATATCACTTGTATTTAAGAAATTAATTACGCATTTCTTAAATAATCTTCTACTTCACTAATAGCTCTGGCTTTTTTATTTCCATAAAATTTCTCTATCTCAACTGTTCTTGCAAGCTTCTCAATAAATTCTTTATGTTTTTGATTTGCCATAAGAGCACCAATTTCTTTTACTGCTTCATATATTTCTTTCGCATTAGAAAATTGTTCCGCATCTGCCGCTAACTTTTCCAATTCCGGTCTCCAGCCAGCCACATACCTGTCACACAGGCTAACGTATTTAAGCGCTTCGGGATAATCCCCAAGTTTGATAAATATTTCCTGAGCCTGAACATAATCTATATACTTTCCGGCATTCTCATATTTTTCAACTGCATAATCAAAAAATTTCTTTAAATCCTCGTTCCAGATTTTATCTGCATAATCAGGAGATTCCTCATAATCTCCATAGGCAATAAATTCAGCTCTCAGCCTGAAATAATCTTCTATAGTATGTATTTCCTGATACTCCTTCTTCAGGCTCTCATACCGTTTGCTTTTGGCTAATTCCGCCGAAGCTCTGATCATTTCATCCAGCTTATTTTTCATATCATCAGCAGCAAAACGATAAGCTTTTTGAATCAATTTATCATCCATCGAAATGCATAAACTGGAATAGAGCTTATCTTCTTTAGATATTTTATACAATGCCATAAATTTGTATAAATATGCCTGAGAATTTTCCGGGTCCTGATTCAGAACATTTTCACAGAATTCATCAGCCTTCTCATATTCCTCATCCTCTAAAAACATGGCAATTCTTTTTAATAAAGGAAGTGTATTGGTGCTTGTCTGTTCATTTATCTGATTTTGGATATTCTCCGGCGAATTTATTTTTTGGATTCCCCTGATCAGATCCTGAATGAAGCCTAATTTCCCCATGTCCTGTGCCTGGATCCCTTTAAACTCATCCGGCATGTCATAGGCATCTATATCCTTATAACAGGGAATTAAATATTTTTTCTTATCCCGCAGCATCATTTTCAAAAAACGTGACCATTCATTCTTAACCCAGACTGCATGAAAGTATTCATATTTAGTCCCCAGTGAAAGCATTATGTTAGCGGAACTCAGGGCAGAAAAAATGTACGGTTCATATTGTTGCCCCAATTTGTCTTCTAATGAAATTCTGGCAAAAAATACTTTATACCCTTTTTCTGTCAATGCATCATATATTTCCTGTCCTAAAACACTATCTATTGTTCTATTACCTTTTTCATCGGTTTCTTTATAACAAATGAAAATATCATAGGGCTTCTCATTTTTACTGATAGCCAGAATATCATCCATAAGTTCATCAATTCTTCTGGCTTCATCACGATAAACTTTTTGCGCAACTACATCTGAATATTCCATTGCAAGGTTAAAATTTTCATCCTGTGATATCTTCTGAAATGATGCCCTGTGGCATGTAGGTATTTTATTACCTGTTACAGGATCATTAACATATTCAATCCCGTAATTGCATAAACACAATCCCCAATATGCTTCCGCATCTTCCGGGAATTCAACAATTAAGTTCTCATATAAAGAAGCAGCCTTATCAAATTCGCCGACCATTCTCAAACGGTTAGCTCTGTTAAATAAATTAGCTGCTTTTTCACTTTCTGAAGTAGAAATCGTCTGCCTGCTTCCACAATATTCGCATTCTGCCACTGGCGAATTGTCAACAATCGTTAAATCTCCGCCACACATTTTACATCTGCAAAGTGCCATTTCCCCTGCCCCTCTTATCTCTCAGTTATTTCCGTATTTTTTAGCGCAAAGTCAAGAAACAATGAAATAATCTCGTTTCTTGTCCTTCCTGATTCTTTTGCAACAAAGTCTATATCCTGTAGCATATCCTTGGGTATCCTTGCTGATACTACTACCGATTCTTCCTTATATCTTTTTGCTTCAATTTTTAATATTTTATTATCCATTTTCCCTCTTGAATACTATTGTAATACAAATGTAATCGAGTTTCAAGAACACATTTTTCAAAATTGTGTTGATGTTAGTAATATTTAAAAAGATTTTATCATAAAATGGCTGCATTCTCTATATGATTTTGTGATTATGAAACCTGATATATGGTAATGTAAATAAACATAGAATTTGATTTTTACTTAAAACCGTCAGCTATGTGGAAATATTTAAAAACGATATCCGCTTCCAAATGTGGTATGATAACAGCAGACAGAGGACGGTTGTCAGTCTTGAAGGTATCACAAGCTGATTCCTTGGATTTTTTATAATACACTCCATCTGTTGGGCATCCAAAGGTCTGCCTTCTACATTTTCTATAATCTTTCTGGCATCCGCAACTGCTTTATGCATGAATTGCTTGTTTTGTTGCCTTACGGATTCAAAAAAGGAATTTATTCTTGCATCAAACTCCTCCTGTTTTTCTTCATATTGCTTTTGGATAGCTGACAGCCCATAGATTATTTTTTTGAAACCGGTAATAGAGTTTGACATTTTCCGCTTTGTGTCCCGGGATAGTTGATCCAGTTGTACTTTGGTTTTGGCAATGTTAAATTGATATAGATATTCGTTTTGGGCTAAGAGTTGAGCCACTTCAGATAGGGAAAAATCCAGTGATGTGATAGACTCTTTTATAAATGTTGTTTCCTTTTCTTTCTTTTGGAGGTATTGGTGGTAGATGTTTTGGAATGGCATGGGTAAGTATCCTTTCAGTATTTTTGTACGTTATCAATTATAAATATTTTAATCAAATTCTATATTACTTCCGCAATAATATTCAGCCATTTTTCGCACTTCCGCTCTTTTCTCACATCTTCTGTCACAAAGCATTCTATTATTTCAAGGCCTTTCTGCTTAGAAAAAATTTCTCTCATCTCTTTTTCTGTATAATCATTAAAAAATCGTCCGTCTGCAAAGCGTTCTTGGCTCACCAGTTTATAAGAAGCATATAATATCCCATTTTTCTTCAATGCCCTGCACAATTTTTCAATAACAGCAGACATCTCTTCTTTTTTAATATGCAAAAGCGACGCACATGCCCATATCCCATCAAATTCATTCTCATATGTAATCTCTTCAACTCTCCGGCATTTTACCTGCTGCCCTATATATTCACTGGCAAACTTACATATTTCTTCCGATGCGTCAATGGCTTCGACCTGATAACCGGCTTCTATAAACCGCTTGCTGTCTCTGCCGCTTCCACATCCCACATCCAAAATCTTTCCTTGGGGGTTCACATATTGCTCAAATTTTTCATAACAATAACTCATATCAGCATCTTTTGTCGCAACACAAAATTCCTCCGCATGGTTATTATAATATTCTATGGTTTTATTCTGCCCGTTCATCGCATAACACCCAATTTGAAAATCCGCTGTTTTTTGCCGACTGATAAACCGGAAGAATTATTTCTGATAATTGTTCAGAAAATTCTTCCTTTTTCAGCCCCGGCCTATACAGCTTCTGCTTAATATCACTATTGTTCAGATGCTCCTTGGAACACTTGTCAAACTCTTTATGCAGCGCATCATTTTGCCACAACATAGAATAGGATAAATACTCCATCTGACAAAATGAAGAGAAATATTTCTCCCAATCGGGAAGATGATTGCTCTTTTTACTGTTAATGCTTCTTGTTGTGGGGTGAAGATTCCAAAATTCATCATGGGCAACATAGGACCATGGCACAAAATGATCAATAGAAATATCATCCTTTGTTAATTCCTTGTTTCCGTAAATTTCATGAACAGGCTGCAATTCTATTAATATTCTCCAGTATTTCTTTACCTTGTCCAACTTGCGCTCTTGAGGCGGGTACAATTTGTCTGCAATTCCCGGTACGCTGGGATTTCTTTTTTGAAGATAAATAATCATATGATACTGCAGCCAGCCTTTGATGATTTCCTGATTTTTTATAATATAATTCATCCATTTAGGTTGTATGGTAATAACTGTGTTCATTCCATCATAAAGTCTGAAATAGTATATCAGGCTCCGTTCCTGATTGATTCTGGAAATCAAATCCTTTTTAGGCACATCCCAGTTTTTACCCTTTAAGCTTTCTAAAAATGGAGCCTGCAGCCTGTAAGGTACATTTTCAATCAGTATTCTTTTTATCCGTTTGACCTCTTTGTCGGTACAGATATGTAAATAGTCCAGAAGGATTTCTTTCTTTTCCGAGGGTTTCATTCCGCTTATACTCTTCACGCGCTTAACAGCCATTTCCAGATTGTCCTTTGGCCCTAAGTTTAAATGGTACTCTGAAACCATATACCATGCATCGGCTATCATTTCATCAACTAATTCTTCGTATGTAAAATGGTCTTTTCCATTTATGATTTGGTTGACTATTGCCTGAAACCAGAATAGCTTGTAGCACTCGCTTTTTTTATCGAAAAGGCAACTTAAGTGTTGAATTTCCAAATTGTCGGATAGGGGAAGATACATAGATTAAGATCCTTTCTACAAATTAATCAACTACTGGTATCAATAAATCAAATACATTATACATATTCTCCTTTTAAAATTTTCAATATTACCTCATCATCTATTTCTCCGTTCTTGTCAATGATTCCTAATTTTTTCAAGTTATAAATCCATCTTATTGAACAGTCAGAAGTATCGTGTGTTTCTAACAGATTATTAAGAAACCGTCTACTTGGAATAGGAATATTTTCATTTTTCTCTTTAGACTCATTAATTCGTCCTCTCAATATTGCTGCTTCACGTTCAACCTGAAATTTATGATTTTTTAGCATTTCTATTTCAGCGTCCTTCTTTGCCAATTCCTCTTTATACTTTTTTCTTTCCTCTTTATTCAAATTTGCCTTATCCATTAAGTCATTAATCAGGCTGTCCTTATCGTCTTTTTTATCCTTTATTTCTTTGTTAGCCTCCGAACTAATTTTGTCCAAATGCGAAATTTTATCATTAAGACTATTTAATTTCTCCCCAAACCTTTCATCAATTTTCCCCAATGTGACTGAAATATCTTTCATAAACTCATATGATGAATTATAAAAATCCGTACTTGTCTCATCCGCTTTAAAATAGAAAAAAATAGATATAAAAATTGAGAAAAAAGCCAGAAGAATAGATAGAATATTTTCTACAGAGATATTACTTCGTAAAACAGCATAACACAATATAGCAATAAACATAATGCTTCCAAGACCGCCTACTATACATATAGTAATTTTAACCGCATTGGGAGATTCTTTCCTTTTTTCTAATTCTAACATTTTATCTAAAATTTCTATGTAATCCTTTGTCTCATTTCCTTTATTCGTAAACATACTTTTCTCTCCTTTATGTTACACTTCTATTTTAGAACATAAAACATATATTTAAGCCTTATTTTTATATAATATCACACATTTTCCTTCAACTATTTCCATATTCGGTAAAAATCCCCAACTTTTTTAATTTTTT
>Ga0137307_100095_pt1 | contig 136186 bp, 126 predicted proteins | sample NAcewD2O_March_2_FD_97180 | JGI IMG/M metagenome (GOLD analysis project Ga0137307, IMG submission 97180) | Mouse cecal microbial communities from Vienna, Austria - N-Acetylglucosamine amended D2O_March | ecosystem: Host-associated > Mammals > Digestive system > Large intestine > Cecum | place...
AAGTGGTATTTTCCCTAAATATCTGCAAGGGGATTCTATCGTTTCTATCCCTCTGGAGGAAGATGAGGTGATGCATATTGGGTATATACTGAATAAAGATAAAGAGCTATCGGAATTGGGAGAGATTTATGTTGAGGCTTTGAAACAGTACCGGACATAAGTAAAACATAGGATTATCCTATGCAACAGCATATAAAACAGATATTACCTATTACATGACGTTCCGTGCTAAGATACAGAAACGGAAAGGAGGCAAAAAATGCCGGGTTATGTATTAGGTAATTTTTTTATTTATTCTGTTATCAATGCTTTTACGCCGGGACCGGGAAATATACTGGCGTTAAATACGGTAACAAATTATGGATATAAAAAAGGGAGACCGCTTTATTGGGGGATATTTGCAGGATATTATGTTGTACAGGTAATTTGTGCTGTTTTCGTGTTTGGGGTAAGCACCTTTTTACCAGATTTGCTTGGAATTATGAAATACATAGGAGCTGCCTATATTTTATGGCTGGCAGTCCATATTGCGTTAAGCAAACCAACTACAGACACTGTGGAAAAGTCAGCATCATTTCTAAAAGGATTTTTACTTCAGTTTGTCAATGTAAAAATCTATTTATTCGGAATTACGGCATTGACAGGATATGTCACGGAATATAGTGCCTCTCTATGGGTTTTGCTCCTATTTGAGATTAACATAGCCACGATTGGAACGATTGCAACGCTTACTTGGATTGGCATGGGGGTATTGATACAGAGGGCATATCAAAAATATTACAGGGTAATTAACATTATTCTTGCATTAACATTGTCAGAGTGTGTATATAGCATGTTGAAATAGTGAAAGGGGTGTTGCAAATATGCAGATAAAGAGAAATATTCTTTTAAATCCCGGTCCTGCAACAACGACAGATACTGTGAAAATGGCGCAGGTTGTACCGGATATTTGTCCCCGTGAAAAGGAATTTGCATCGATGATGAAGCAGATGCGGGAAGATTTGGTTCGGATTGTACATGGCAATCTGAACAAGTATACATCTGTACTCTTTTGTGGTTCGGGAACGATTGTAATGGATGTGTGTATCAGTTCTCTTTTGCCGGAAGGGAAAAAGATACTGATTATCAACAATGGAACTTACAGTATGAGGGCAGTAGAGATTTGTGAGTATTATAATCTTCCGTTTATCAATTTTGAGCGCCCGATAGATGAATTGCCGGATTTGAATAAGGTGGAGCAGATATTAAAGGGAAATCGGGATATAGCACTTGTCTATACAACACATAACGAAACAGGAACAGGTATTTTAAATCCAGTAAGGGAGATTGGTTCGCTCGCACACAAACATGGTGCAGTTTTTATTGTAGATACAATTTCTACCTATGCGATGAGACCGATTGATATTGAGAAGGATAACATTGACTTTTGTATGGCATCTGCACAAAAAGGACTTATGGCAATGACCGGACTTTCATTTGTTATTGGAAATATAGAACTGATCAGAAAATCGGCAGCATATCCAAAGCGCTCGTATTATTGCAATCTGTTTATGCAGTATCATTTTTTTGAAACAACAGGGCAGATGCATTTTACGCCTCCTGTCCAGACGATTTATGCTGCCCGTCAGGCGCTTGATGAATATTTCAGGGAAGGCGAAGATGCAAAATGAAATAGACATTTGGAGGTGTTTGAGGCGATTCATGCAGGGCTTGATAAACTTGGTTTCAAGGATATTATCAAAAGAGATATACAGGCAGGTCTTGGCGTTACAGTGAAATACCCGGATGATGAAAACTGGAGTTTTGAAAAGGTACATGATTATTGCTATGAGCGTGGGTTTACGATATATCCCGGAAAGACATCAGCGCAGAATACGTTTCGTCTTTGTGCGCTCGGAGCTATCACAAAGGAGGATATTGAGGACTTTTTCGTTGTTCTGTATGAGGCGCTCAAAGTCAACAATATTCAGATACCGATTCATTATGATGCATAACAGCCTGTTTCATATCAAAAAACAGGGATAGTAATTTTAGGAGGAATTGATTTGAAAGACGAAACGAAATGTTTACATGCAGGCTACCAGCCTAAGAACGCAGAACCGAGAGTTATGCCGATTGTGCAAAGCACCACATATGTTTATGACTCTACGGAAGAAGTTGCAGCAGTGTTTGATGATCCAATGAAGTCATTGATCTATTCCAGATTTGGAAATCCGACAGTAATGGCGGTTGAAGATAAGATTGCAGAGCTGGAAGGCGGCATTGGCGCAATGTGTACTACATCAGGTCAGGCGGCTGTGCTGTTGTCACTGCTCAATATTTGTAATGCGGGAGACAGTTTTATCAGCACAATGGAAATTTACGGAGGTTCTGTCAACCTGTTTTCACATACCCTCAGACGGATGGGGATTGAGAGTATTTATATTGATAAAAACGCAACAGATGAAGAAATAGATACAGCGTTTCAATCAAATACAAAGGCGGTATTCGGAGAAACGATTGCGAACCCTGCATTGACAGTTTTTGATATAGAACGATTTGCGGCTATTGCACATAAACATGGCGTTCCGCTGATTGTAGATAATACGTTTGCAACGCCTATCTTGTGTAAGCCCTTTGAATTTGGGGCAGATATAATCGTTCATTCCACATCAAAGTATATGGACGGTCATGCAGTACAGGTTGGGGGAGTGATTGTAGACAGTGGGAATTTTGACTGGACAAATGGCAAGTTTCCGGATTTGACAGAGCCGGATGAATCCTATCATGGGATTTCCTATACAGAAACATATGGGAAGAAGGCATATATTGTAAAGGCAAGGATGCAGCTCATGCGTGATTTTGGCGTTTATCCTGCCGCACATTCCGCATTTTTACTGAATCTTGGTCTTGAAACATTAGCAGTCAGAATGAAGCAGTATTGTGAAAACGCTGTGACAGTAGCGGAATATTTAGAGCAGTCAGACAAAGTGGAAAAGGTAAATTATCCGGGATTAAAGAGCGATGAAAATTATGGATTGGCTAGGAAGTATCTGAGCGGATGCAGCGGTGTTATTTCTTTTGTCATCAAAGGGGGCAAAGAAGCAGCGATAAAATTTATGAATAAGTTGCAGCTTGCATCAAATGAGGTTCATGTTTCAGATATACGAACCTGCGTATTACACCCTGCAAGTGAGACGCATCGGCAGTTGACCGATGAACAGTTGGTTGCTGCGGGGATTGAGCAGGGATTGGTTCGTCTTTCTGTTGGTTTGGAAAATGTGGAGGACATTATTGCAGATTTGGAACAGGCATTTTCTGAACTGTGAATTTGAGATACTAAAATTTGTTTATTTGGAAAGGAAAAGTAGAGAGATGATATTGCATAATATTTACTTTAGCGCAAAGGGGACAACGGAGATGTGTGCAGGCTGTATCGGTCAGGGGTTAAATCTGCAAATGAAGCCTCATAACTGGTTTGAAAAACCGTGCAATGAGTTGTTGGAAATTTCCAGTGAAGATGTATTGCTGTTCAGTATGCCTGTGTATGGTGGATTTATTCCGCAGTCATGCGCTAAGATGGCAAAAAATCTGAAGGGCAACAATACTCCGGCTATTATTGCCGCAGTATATGGAAATCGGCATTATGATGATGCTTTGTTACAGATGAAAGATATTTTAACAGAGCAGGGATTTTATGTAATAGCGGCAGGGGCATTTATAGCGGAACATTCCGTTTTTCCGTCCGTGGCAACAGGACGCCCAGACGAAAAAGATAAAGCAGCGATGAAAACGTTTGCCGCAAAGTGTTGTCAGCTTTTGAGTATTCGCAGCTTGAAAAAATGTAAAGAAATCAGCTTACCGGGAACAAAGGGATATGATGGGTTCTCTTATGAAGGAGTACCGTTCAAGCCGGATGGCGATGACAAGTGTGTCGCCTGCGGGGAATGTAGAAGAATTTGTCCACAGAATGCAATTAGCGAGGGAGATTTTAGAAAGACAAATAATGAATTGTGTATTGCTTGTGGGGCTTGTATAAAAGTGTGTCCTGTTGGAGCAAGAAACTATCACAGCGACGTATATGAACAGGTTCGCAATGATTTTGAAAAGATGTGTTCAGAATACAGAGTGCCGGAAGTGTTTTACGCAGAGGAGGCAGAATGATGAAGAAAATTCTTTTAGCGACTCCTACCATGCATACGGAGGAGCAGCAGTATATTCAGAAAGCATTTGAAACAAATTGGATTTCGCCTTTGGGACCGAATGTAGATGAATTTGAGGATAAAGTGGCAGCTTATGTGGGAGCATCTTCTGCTGCTGCACTTTCATCTGGAACAGCGGCGTTGCATCTTTCGGTTATTTTAGCGGGGGTAAAGGAGAATGATATTGTCTTTGTCCCCTCCCTGACCTTTGCGGCAAGCGTTAATCCGGTAAGATATGAGATGGCAACTCCTGTTTTTATCGATTCAGAACGTGATACTTGGAATATGGATGCGGCGGCATTAAGGAAAGCGTTTGAAAAATATCCCCACCCGAAAGCTGTCATGGCTGTGCATTTGTACGGCACATCAGCGAATATGGACGAAATCTGCGCACTTTGTAAGGAACATAATGTTCCTTTGATTGAAGATGCGGCGGAATCGTTGGGAACGACATATAAAGGAAAAATGACAGGTACTTTCGGGGAGTATGGGATTTACTCCTTTAATGGAAACAAGATCATTACAACTTCGGGCGGAGGCATACTGGTTGCCAAACAGGAAAAAGATATGGATAAAGCCCGGTTTTTATCAAGACAGGCTCGTGATCCTGCCAGACATTATCAGCATTCTACGATAGGTTACAATTACAGGATGTCGAATGTTGTTGCAGGAATCGGATGCGGGCAGATGCAGCATATTGAAGAGCATATACAGAAGAAACACGAAATTTATAAAACGTATAAAGAAGCCTTTTCGGATATAGAAGAAATAGAAATGAATCCGTTGAACAAGGAGGCTGTTGACAATAACTGGCTTTCCTGCATGACGATTTCAGCGGACAGCAGTGTAACACCAACGCAGGTTATGGATGCCTTAGACGCGGAAGGTATTGAAACAAGACCAATATGGAAACCGATGCATTTGCAGCCTGTGTTTGAAGAATATGATTTTATTCAGGTAGAGGATGGGATTAGCGTAAGTGAAGATATTTTTAACAGAGGGCTTTGCCTGCCAAGTGATATTAAAAATACAAAAGAGGATATGGAACGCATTATAAAAATCGTGCGGAAACAGTTCCGGCAGCAGTAAAGTTGTCGCTGTGGCAGAATAGAGGTTTAGGAGGTTTTTATGAGAAGCATATATAATTTTTCTGCGGGACCGGCTGTTTTGCCGGAACCCGTATTACGGGAAGCAGCAGATGAAATGCTGGATTATAAAGGAAGTGGTATGTCTGTTATGGAAATCAGCCACCGTTCTTCTTTGTTCCAGTCCATTATTGATGAAACAGAGCAGGATTTACGCACACTTATGAATATTCCGAATGATTATGTGGTTTTATTCCTGCAAGGAGGAACTTCTTTGCAATTTTCCATGATACCAATGAATTTTATGCGGAATAGAAAAGCGGATTACATACTGACCGGATATTGGGCAAAGAAAGCATATGAGGAAGCGAAAAGATACGGGCAGATTAACATTGCAGCCTCTTCGGAAGGGGATAACTTTTCATATATCCCGGATTGCAGTGATTTAGAAATTGATCAGGACTCGGATTATGTATATATGTGTGAAAATAATACAATCTATGGAACCAAATTTCATTGCTGCCCGAACAGCCACGGAAAGGTACTTGTGAACGATATATCTTCCAGTTTTTTGTCGGAGCCGATGAATGTTTCAGATTATGGTATGCTTTTTGGCGGCGTACAGAAGAATCTGGCGCCTGCCGGATTGGTTATCGCTATTATACACAAAGAATTGATTTCCGATACGGTTCTACCCAATACGCCAACTATGCTGCAATACAAAATCCATGCAGATAAAAAATCACTATACAATACGCCGCCGACTTATAATATCTATATGGTTGGTAAAGTAATTAAATGGATTCAGGCATTGGGCGGTTTGGAGAAGATGAAGGAAATCAATGAAAGAAAGGCGGCAGTCCTGTATGATTATCTGGATTCCAGCTCATTGTTTTATGGTTTGGCAGATGCAGGCAGCAGGTCGCTTATGAATGTGACTTTCCGTACAAAGTCGGATGCGGTTGATGCGGAATTTATAAAGCAGGCTGATAAACATGGAATTGTCAGCATAAAGGGACATCGTGCGATTGGCGGAATGAGAGCAAGTTTATATAATGCGATGCCGATAGAGGGTGTACAGCATTTGGTTGACTTTATGCGTGAGTTTGAAAATAGTGGTGATTATTATGCAAAATAGTGATGTTTTTGAGAAAGACCGGAAGTATATCGCACATACCTATCATCGCTTTCCGGCAGCGATAAAGAACGGGCATGGAGCGCAGGCAGAAGATTATGAGGGGAAAAAGTATATAGATTTTGGCAGTGGGATTGGAACAAATTCATTGGGGTTTTGTAATAGTAAATGGGTTCAGGCTGTTGTTTCTCAGGTAAGCCAATTACAGCATACTTCTAATTTGTTCTATACTCTGCCGGACAGTCTTTTAGCGGAACGTTTATGCGAAGTAACCGGATATTCTAAAGTTTTCTTCGGAAATTCCGGTGCTGAAGCGAATGAGGGGGCAATAAAAGTTGCAAGGAAGTATGGCATGGAGGTCAAGGGGGAGCATTGCAACCGTATTATTACACTGGAAAATTCCTTTCATGGGAGGACGGTTACAACGCTTTCTGCCACAGGTCAGGATATATTCCACCAGCATTTTTTCCCTTTTACGGAAGGTTTTCTCTATGTTCCGGCAAACAACAGTTATGTGCTGCATGAAACGGTAGATGATACGGTGTGTGCGGTTATGCTTGAGCTTGTGCAGGGGGAGAGCGGAGTAAATGTGCTGAAAAAAGAGTATGTAAAAGAGGTTGAACAGATATGCAAAGAAAAAGGGATTTTGCTTATCGCAGATGAGGTGCAGACAGGAGTGGGGCGGACAGGAACATTTCTATGCTGCGAACAATATGGGATACACCCTAATGTGGTTACACTGGCGAAAGGATTGGGAGCAGGACTTCCAATCGGTGCCGTCCTCATGGATAAGCTGACTGAAAGTATATTACAGACAGGCGATCATGGTTCAACTTTTGGAGGGAATCCGGTGGTTTGTGCTGGTGCGCTTGAAGTGCTAAATCAGATTGCCGGTGCGGACTTTCTGGCTGATGTCAATTCCAAATCCGAATACATGCATGAAAAATTATCAGCTTTGCCCCATATTGCATATTTATCTGGTATGGGATTGATGTTTGGTCTGACTTTGGAAAAGGATATAGAGGCAGGAAGAATTGCAGAAAAGTGTGTGGAAAAGGGACTTTTGATTTTGACTGCGAAAGAAAAACTTCGGATTATGCCGCCGCTGAATATTTCCCTAGAAGAAATAGATAAGGGACTTAATATTTTAAAAGAGTGCTTATCAGGTGTGTTATCGTAGGTAGAAAATTGGGAACGTATGGGGAAAGGAGTTTAATATGGCTGATATTTTATACCGTTATAATAAGCAGGTCTATTTTAACATTACGAACAGATGCTGCTGTAACTGTACCTTCTGTATCCGCAATCATCAAGAACACTATGGGGAATCGGATAGTCTTTGGTTGGAGAAGGAACCGTCAGTAAAAGAAATAATTGATGCTATTGAAGTATTTGATTTTGGAGATTGTGAGGAGGTTGTGTTCTGCGGATATGGTGAACCAACAATGGCATTGGAAACGTTGCTTGCAGTCAGCGATTATGTTCATTCACATTATCCGTTTCAGATTCGTTTGAATACGAATGGTTTAGCAGACCTGATTCATAATCGTTCTACAGCAAAAGAAATATGTAATGCTGTTGACTGTATTTCTATCAGTCTGAATATGCCGGATGCAAAGTCATACGCTGAAGTCGTGCGTCCTGTATATGGTGAACAGGCATTTGAAGCAATGCTGCATTTCGCAAAGGACTGTAAAAAGTATTTGGATGGCAATATCCGTTTCAGTGTTGTTGATGTAATTGGAGAAGAAAATATAGAAAAGTGCAGATCACTTGCGGAATCGCTCGAAATTCCTTTACATATAAGAGCATATTCATAAATGGCAGGTTTTATCAAAGTAATGGAAATCTTATTGGAATAGCTGGTATTTAGTAGCAACAAAATATGATTTTATACAAACGGAGGTTCAAAATATGGAGAATTACAGGAAAAACGCAAATATACAGATTGGAAAAAGATTGAGGGAAGCAAGAAATAATTTGGGACGTACACAGGCAGAAATTGCAGCATCTTTTGGAGTATCAGAAGAACATTATCGTAAATACGAGTCGGGAGCTACCGGGTTATCGGCGGATAAGATATTGATTTTGTACCATGAGTATGGAGTTGATCCGACATACCTAATAACGGGTTCCTGCCTTAAAAATGATTTTGATGTGGATTATTACATAGCAAATTGTAGTAAAGAACAAAAGGATGCTTTTGTGGACAGAGTTCTTGCCTTTATATCCCGAATGGTAAAAAAGTAGTAAGAATTTCATATTCTGTGTTGACATTTATTTATTATGAAGAAGATGGAGGGGATATGAAAGGCTAGAAAGGATATTGCAATGAGTAATGAAGAAAATATATATTCAATCATTGCCGGAAATATAAGGAGGGAACGGAAAAGGCTGTGTTTATCACAGGCTCGGCTTGCAGAGCGTGCTGATATATCCATTGACACTATCAAAAGTGTTGAAAGAGGGAAAAGAGCAATGAGTCTTGATACATATTTACGAATTGTACAAGCATTGGAGACAACTCCACTGGCACTTATGAATAAGGAGCAATCAGAAGGATATATAGAGCGCTTTTTTGTTCTGGTTTCAGAACGTAACGAAAGAGAAATTGAGTTTGTTCTGCATATGGTGGAGCAGATTTTAAAGGGGCAAGACTGTTACCTGCGGCAGTGACAGCCTTGCCTTCATTACAAAATATTATTTTGGGGCAGATATTTGAGCAGCTATATAGTCAATGATTTCTTCTATCGTAGGAGCATCTCCATCGCAGGGCACATCTTTCCAGAAAGTTTGTATCTGTGGATCGTTGCTTTTGAGAGCAAGAGAAACAGCAAGTGCGATTTCATTTCTAACATCATTTTCCGAAATTCCCTCTTTATCCGCAATCGCCTTTAGGTATTCTGAAATGGTTTCTTTTTTGTTTTGGTTCATAATTTCCTTTCTTATCCGTCAATATGTGTAAGAAGTCTGACAAGATTAACTAGAACTTATTTTTCTATTCTACCAACGCTACACTAAATATGTCAAATATAAAAAACCTATAATATATTTAGGAGGTAGTGCATGGAGGAATATGGAACCGTCCGAATTAAGCTGAATGAACTGATTGCACAGGCTGGAATCAGTAAAAACAAGTTGAGCTATAAAGCAGAAATGCAGCGATCCCAAATAAACAATTATTGTAACAATCGGATTACCCGGTTGGATATTGATGTGTTAGCCAGAATCTGTACGGTTTTAAACTGTTCAATCAGTGATTTGTTGGAGTTTGTACCGCGGCAGGATAAAAGCTGATATTATCGTATAACATTAGAGTGACCTTGTAAGTGATTTCTATACTTACAGGGTTATTTTTTAGTTATACCGATAAAAAGGTGTACAATATTCCACCGAAAATAGCTGGTATGGTCACTCTGTGTTTTCTTCCTTTTCACTTATAATAATATCAGCTTAAGCAAATAAAAGGACGTCGGAAATGAGAAAAATGTGTATTATGACATAGTAAAAAGCGGAGAGCGGATTAAAGAACTGCGTAAAGTGGCAGGGATAACAAGACAAAGCCTTGCAGAAAAGGCGGGAATATCAGTGGATGCTCTCCGTAAAATTGAGCAGGGAATCAACGGGGCAAAACCTGATTTTATTTTCGCCTTTATCTGTATTTTTTCGGGTAAAGGTGGCAGAAACCCGTCTCGTGCGATGAAGTTCCTCGGTACAGAAATACTTCGGCAGATAGTTTGTTGAGCTGTTTTGCGGTTGTGGTGGTTTTTGTACTGTGCTTGTGAAGGTTCTAAGCAGAGGTTTGTGCCTACCGGAGTGGCAACCGGGGATAATGAGGTAAAACAGCGCCGGAATTTCAGCGAAAAGCATTTTTCGGGAGTGGCTGCCTGTGGATTCCGTCTGGTTGGGCATGACGGAGGCGCAGTGTGGGATGTGAGCCGTCCCAGTGTATGTTACCCGGTTCGGGGACGAGCGAGAGCCAGTCTGATATTTTTAGATTGAACAGAGGGGTAATGTGGCGGAAACGCCACGTTATCCTCTGATACAGGAAAACCTTGCGGTTATCAGATAACAGCAGACAAGGCTTTCCTGTATGAGAGGATAATGCCGGCAAAAACTTCTCTTTTGTTTCAGTCAATGAAAATATGAGAAAGTATAGGTGATTATCATGTGCAGTAATGTGAAAAGTGTCGCTGTCGGTGCATTGGTGCATCCGGCAATCATGTTTATGAACTCCAACAAGTCAGAAAGCAATATCCGCCAGATTATTCAGGCAAATCGCCAGAAGTGCAGTATAGCAGGGATAGCGCTGATGAATGAAACGATTGTCAACAAGGGACCTAACCGTGACATTGACAGGGATGCGGTGAATATGCTGATTACTCGTCTGATTACCGGGCAGTATGATACGGTTGTCGTGGAAAGCATGGCTGACATAACAGCGGACGAGTCTGATCTGGAAGAATTTATGCACGATGCCGCAAACATTGGTGTCGGCTTTTTTGAGCTTTCTACCATGCAGTACCATATCTACGACACAACAAAGTGTCCCGCCGATAAGGAAAGACCGATATGGGACGGAGGCGCAGGCTGCTGATGAAGATAAGGAGAGGCGACATTCTGTATGCCGATTTGGGCGTACAGTATCAGGGAAGTATGCAAACCGAATACAGCTTGCTGTATTCGGTTTTGCGGTAATGCGCCCGGTGGTGGTAGTCAGTAACAACATGGCAAACAAGCACAGCACTGTCTTAACGGTTGTTCCGTTGTCCACTAAAATCTATAAGAAACGGAACCTGCCTACGCATGTATTCATATCTGCGTATAAGGCGTAGGGACTGGATCAGCACAGCATCGCATTATGCGAACAGGTAACGGCGCTGAACTTTGACCGGATTATAGAACACATGGGAAAGGTTGATGAAGAAACGCTTGACAGAATCACGGAGGGCGTACAGGTGCAGGTAGGAGTGTTTGACAGATATAATTAAAGGATTGAAATAATAATATATCTTTTGGGAGCCGGGCAGATGTCCGGCTTTTTACATACAGAGGCTGTATGTCATAGGACAATCTGATAGAAGAATAAATATAGTAAGGAATGGTGCAGGATGGGGATTGCAATGCTTGATATAACGGATGAAGAACTGGATACAATGGAAACGGTGGATGTACGGACAGTGGATATCAATACCTTGACAGACATCAGGGATATTAAAATTGATACAAAACTTCCGGTTGAAAAAAAGCTGGCGCTTTTTGCAAAGCAGACGAATAACCTTTTTGTTCACCGTATTGGAGATTATGTGGTAAAGGTTCGGTTTCAAAAGGAGGGACCAACCATAGATGATAAGATGGAAGAATATTTAAGGCATTTAGCAGAAATTCATATTTGAATAAATTCATATCTGAATTAATAAAAAGCCTTGAAAGAATCGGAAAGTTATGTTAACCTTAAATCAGGACAAATCAGTGGTTGCTTTTGATTTACGGTTGATATTAGCTGAATAATCGTAAGTCAGGAGTGATAGAATGAATAGGAAACAATTTCTAGCAGCTATGTACCTCCGTCTTTCAAGGGACGATAAATCCACCGATGGTGGATTTGATGTCGGGGATGTGACAGACAGAGAGGGCAATCTGAAATCTGAGAGCAACAGTATCGGAAATCAGAGGGAGCTGATCAGAGCCTTTATCCATGAGCAGCAGGATATAGAACTTTATGATATTTATGTTGATGATGGATTTTCGGGCAGTAATTTCGACAGACCAGAGTTTAAGAGGATGATAAGCGATATTGAGGCAGGGAAGGTAAACTGTGTCATTGTGAAGGACCTTTCCCGCTTTGGACGTGATTATATTGAATCCGGGAGGTATATCCAAAAAATATTCCCGGCTCTTTCCGTGCGTTTTATTGCGCTTACAGACCATTATGATAGTTTTCAGGCAGATGTATCAGAAAGTGGCATCGTACTTCCGGTCAAGAATTTTATCAATGATTCTTATTGCAGGGATATTTCTACCAAAGTAAAAAGCCAGTTTGAGGTGAAAAGGAAGAATGGGGAATGTATTGCTCCATTTGCCCTATACGGATACAAGAAAGCGGAAAACAATAAAAGCCGCCTTGTACCGGACGAATATGCAGCGGATATTGTAAGGAAGATATTTGCATGGAAAATGGAAGGAATGGCTGTCTCTGCGATTGCGGAAAAGCTGAACGGGTTAGGTATTCTTTCTCCAAAAGAATATAAAAAATCTACAGGAGCGAATTATAAAGGCGGATTTTCCGGTGCGGTAAAATCGAGGTGGAGCAGCTCCACTGTAAAACGGATACTCACAAACGAAACCTATTTAGGGCATATGGTACAGGGCAAAAGGGAGAAAATCAATTATAAGCTGAAAAAAAGCGTAGATAAACCGCAGGAAGAGTGGATAAAGGTTGAGAATACTCACGAGGCAATCATAACGGAGGATCAGTTCCAGATTGTCCAGAACTTATTGAAAGCAGATGGCAGGGTAAGTACAGTAACGGAGGAAAACAGTTTGTTTACGGGGATTTTATTCTGCGGGGATTGTGGGGAACAAATGATTAGGCGAATGAACCGCTATAAGGATACTCGCAAAGTCTATTATATTTGTTCCACAAAGAACAGGGGAGACGGATGCAGCAGACACAGCATTGAAGAAGAACGGTTAAAAGAAATCATTGCAGAAATGATCAGGCATTATGCGAACTGTTTTTTAGAAGAAAAGCAGATGTTTGAGAAGGCTTTGGAAATGGAGACCAATTTTGAGTCAATCGTCCGTTATGACACAGAGATTGCAAGGTTGAAAGGAGAACAGGATAAGTATTATTCCCTTTGCTCCGGTCTGTATGAGGATTTGCGGCAGGGAATTATTACGAAAGAAGAATTTGAAAGGCTGCATGGGGATTTCAAACGGAAGGCATCAGAATTTGAAGAGGCGCAGAAAAAGCAGGAGGGCATGATAAAGGAACTGTTTAAGAACGGCGTTATATCAGCAGCACGGTTAAAGACAATGCAGGAGAGTTCAGAACTGAAAGAGATAGACCGTCATACGCTTTGCAGCATGGTAAAAGCAATTACAGTATTTGAAAATAAAAGACTGGAAGTTGAGTTTTACTATATGAATCAGTACCGCATTATGCAGGAAGTAAACAAGAAAGCGAAAGAACATAAAACGAATAAACGTCCCGAAGAAAGGAGTGCGTAAGAATGGGCAGAATATCCAAAAGAAAAGCGTCAGGGCAGCAGACAGAAGCAAGGCGTGATGAACTAAGATATAAGGCGGGGATATACGCAAGGCTTTCATCAGATCAGGATGTCAAAAAGAATGAATCTGTTGAGGTTCAGGTAGAGATAGCAAAGAAATTTGTGGAAGAGTTTAACGGACAAAAAAACGGGGAAGTGATTGATGTTGTGGAATGTTATACAGATTTGGGGAAAACAGGAAGCAACTTTGAGAGAGAAGATTTTCTGCGGCTGCTGCAGGATATTAGGCTCGGAGAAATCAACTGCGTCATCGTAAAAGACTTGTCAAGGTTTGGCAGGAACTATCTGGAAGCAGGTAATTATATTGAAAAAATCTTTCCTTTTTTGGGAGTGCGGTTTATTGCAGTTGCAGATGGCTTTGATACCGGGAAAGAGGGAAATGAAAATAAGCAGATGGCTTCTGAAATCAAGAACCTTGTAAACGATATGTATGCAAAAGACTTTTCTAAAAAGGCGAAGCTGCATCTGAAACAGAGAAGAGAGGAAGGTTCCTATGTGGGCGGACCTCCGCCATATGGATACAGGGCAGAGTGGAGTGGAAAGCGCCGGGTACTGTTGCCGGACGAAAATACGAAAAGCATTGTAACGTTTATTTATGAGAAGTTTATTGAGACAGAAAGCTATACTGCGGTTGCCGATGAGCTGAACCGCAGACGTATCAATCCCCCGTATCAGTATAAGAAAACAGGGAATGTGTACTATTCCCCGGAAGTGTACCATTGCGCCGATGCCGTTTCTTATAAGGGGTGGGATAAAGGTTCCGTAGAGAGAATTTTGAAGAGTGAAACCTATGCCGGAAACTTAGTGCAGGGAAAAACCAGCATTACCGCAAGAAATGAGAAAAACCGTATCCATAAGCCGGAGAATGACTGGGTGGTTACGGAAGGCGCACATGAGCCTTTGGTTGGGGAAGAATTGTACAAGAGTGCAGCGGAAGTCTGCGAAAAGATAAAAGCAAGGACAACGGGGCATAAGCATCCTACAAAGGGCTATCCGATAGAAGAAAATATCTTTGACAATGTGCTGTATTGTGGTGTGTGCGGCAGGAAAATGACACGCAACAGCTATGTGAAGCACTATGCAGATGGGGAGAAAGCAAGACTTGACGGATATTTCTGCCTCAATGGCGGGCAGACAAAGGTTACGGTATGCTCGGAGTCGAACCGTATATCAAAAAATGAGCTTTTGGATATATTGCTGCCTCTTATCCGTATTGAATTTGAGGTTTTCCTTAGACAACCAAAGCGTTACATGGAATATGGAAAGGAAAGGATAGCAGAGGCGGTAAAAAAGACAGATAAAAAGTTAAGTGAGACAGAAGCAAAGATTAGACGCTTCCGTGAAGAAGAAGGCAGCGTATATGTGGATTACCGTGCCGGGAAAATGATTCAGAAAGATTATGTGTCCTATAAAATGAAGCAGGAGGACAGACTGGAGGAATTGAGAAAACAGCAGCAGGAATGGGAAAAAGAAAAAAAGGCATTGGAAAAACTGGAAACAAAGTATCTGGCAGCCATAAAAGCACTTTTAAAACTGAAAAGCGGAAAGTATCTGACAAAAGATGTAGTGGAGGCTTTTGTCGAAAAGATATATGTTTATCCGGGAAAACGGATAGAAGTTTTGTTTACGGTTACGGCTGACAGCATGGAAGGGGTGAGGTAATGGATAAGCTGGCAATCTATTTACGCTTATCCTTAGAGGACAAAAGAGCCATCGGGGATGGCGGTTTTACTCAGGACGAGAGTAACAGCATCGGAAACCAAAGAAAGCAGATTTTAGAATACATACATCACAATCCAGAACTTTCAAAGTATGAAATCATGGAATTTTGTGATGATGGCTGCTCCGGCACAAATATGGAAAGACCGGGTATGCAGAAACTATTGAAGGAGGTAAAGGAAAATAGGATACGCTGCATCATTGTAAAGGATATGTCCCGGTTTTCAAGGGATTATATCGAAATGGGAACCTATCTGAACCAGATATTCCCATTTATGGGCATCCGTTTTATAGCCCTTAATGACCATTATGACAGCAGGGAGCATCATGGAAGCACCATAGAGATTGATACGGCGTTCCAGACACTTTTATATGATTTATACAGCAAGGATGTATCTGTTAAGGTAAAGACTTCTTTTGAAAATAAGTGCGCAAATGGCGAATATGTTTTCGGACAGGTTCCTTTTGGGTATGAGAAAAGCAAGGAAGTAAAAAATACTGTTGTAGTGAATGAGAAAGAGGCGGAAATTGTACGGTATATCTTTTCCCTCGCTCTGGGGAGCGGTGATGTGCAGGGCAAAAGCAGTACGCAGATTGCAAAGCAGCTTTATGAGGAAGGTGTACCAACAATCATGCAGATTCGTAAGCCTGATAAAGCAGTTCAGGATGGAAAACTTCATACATGGAGCAGTCAGGCTGTCAGAACGATACTAAATAACCGTTTTTATCTTGGAGAAATGGCATATGGGAAATCTGTCAGAAAGTCAGTAGGCAGTAAGGACGGTATGGCTGTGCCGAGAGAAGATTGGAAAGTGATACCTAATCACCATGAAGCGCTGATTTCGGAGGAAATCTTTAAACAGGTTTCGGCATTCAGACCAGAACACTCTACCACACGGAACAGGGAGAAGAATCCGCTGACTGGTAAACTATATTGCGGCGGCTGCGGGTATTCCCTAAATTATAAACCAATCCGGGGAAAGAACAAGTACAGGAGATTTGAGTGCAGGAAACACTCCCTGCTCCAAATACCGGAGTGCTGTACTTATATGAATGCCGATCTGTTGGAGGAAACAGTTCTTTTTATGCTAAATAAGGAACTAATGCTCCGAGGCAATGCCATGAAGCAGAAAGAAAATTTGTTTTCTTTTCAGAAAGCAGGTATCCATGCATTAAAAAGGAAACTGGACGGATACAGGCAGGAGAAAAAGAAGGTACAGGCAGAGAAAGATGCCCTGTATGAGAAATATGCGCTTACCAAACTTCCTATTGCAGAATATCAAAGAAAAGCAATGGAACTGACAGAGCGGTTATCTTCTTTATCCGTGTTGGAAGAGGAAGCCATAGAAAAGCTCACAAGACTGGAGGACGAATACCAAAAGGCAGAGGAAGATATGAAACAGATTATCCGGTTTTCTCACATCGAGGAACTGACACAGGAGGTGGTTGATACTTTCATTAGAAGAGTATATGCTTATAAGGATAAGCAGGTTGAGATAGAGTGGAATTTCAGTGTGGATAACGCCGCAAAATACGGCATGGGGGTTAGCCAGTCAAAAACAACTTAGCAATAACTTCCCATCAATTTTGGAGTGACTTAGCAACTATTTATCATCAGCCCAACGGAGTTATGCGGGGTTGCAGGCTTTTGACTTGAAAAAAAGTGAAAAAAGTTCGTGACAATTACTTGACATCAACGGGGTGGGGAATGCTGTGCGTGAGGGACAGCCTGCCGGAGTAGAAATGAATTGAGATTGGCAGAGTTGAAAACAGGGTACTGAAGTATCCTGGAGAGACTTGATTAGTATAGAGGGAAAGACGGAGGGAGGAACGAAAATATCCAGAGCTAATACACCTGTATCCAGACACTTCTCACAGACAGCGGCTGTCTGCTGCATCTGTGCGGAACAGATTTTGAAGACGTGACGGAGTACCAGCTTTTTATCAGGTGCCTTTCTGACCAGACTGTTGTGGAAAATGAAAAACGCCGCATGGGGACAAAGGAAGACGGTACGATGAATTCGTCCGCGCTCCAGAACCCTTCTGACCCGGATGCCACTTACAGAAACAAGGCGGGTAGGCAGTACAGGGGATATTCTGCAAACATAGAGGAGACGGTCGGCAATGGAAAAATCCGAAGAAGAAATCATTCTGGTTACAGATGGCGGTTATGACGGGCAGGATAACATTGCACTTGCAAAAGAAAAGAATGTCCGTCTGGTAACAACAGCCTTAATCGGCAAAGAAGCCCCTAAATCATTGTGCCGGTTGTCCTTATCAGGAACAATGCCGTCCGAAGATTTACAAAAAAGTCGCTTCATTTATCACTTCAAAAAATGCATCTAACAGGGCAAAAAGCCAGCGGTACATGCAGAGTGAAGAATTTAGCAGTCTGGGAAAAGGTTGGGGATTATTACATTGGCGTGCGCCGGGTTCTCACCAACATCTTCGGGAAGAGGGAAGCCCTTGCCTATGTGACAGCATCCGATAAAGCAGAAGGCACCAGACGTTTGTTTTTCAGCACTGTTTTCCCCTGACAGATAGAGATATCCTGCGCCTGACAGGAAAAGGCGCCACTGGACCAGACCAGGAGAAGCCGCATGCAGTTTATTCCCCTGCTATGTTACTATTTCAGGTGGAACATCGAGGTCAGTTACTACGAGCAGAAAACGTTCTGGTCATTATGCAGTTACATGATCCGCAGCAACAAGGGGATAGAAATTCTGGTCAATTTGATCAATGTCGCATACTGTGCAATGAAAATACTGCCTTACCAGGATGAAGTTTTTTCAAAATACCGTGTTGAAAGCGTGCAGGAATTTCGGTTCGCCCTTAGCGAGGAAATTTGCCGGCAGGTATTTTATGACACTTTCCTGCAAAATATCGAAACAGGCATAAAATCAAATGTCTTTACAAAGGTACTGAAACAACTGCTTTGGCATCAATGTAGTTGTTGGCATAAGTTGTAAAGTGGTGTTATTAATATGTTTAATTATCAGATTGGATTACATTAAAAGTTTGAATACTTGAAATGATTGTTCTATGGTATCGAATTTGTGTATGGTTAGAGGGCATTAATGGTAGAAATTAGTGCCTTTTATAGTATACACAAGCAGCAACTAGAAATAGTTGCATATTCTCTTTCAGAGTGGTATATTATACGAGGAGGACTGTCATGAGTAAGAAAGATAAATTGATAGATAGGTTGCTGAAGAAGCCTAAAGATTTTACTTTTGATGAAATGGAATCACTGTTATCATATTTGGGGTATGAATTAAAACAAGGTGGAATCGGATCGGGAGTGAAATTTATTAGAGTTGGAAGTAATGAAGTGATAAATTTTCATAAGCCACACCCAAGCGGAATCCTAAAGAGATATGTATTGGAACAGGTAATAGAGAAATTGAGGAAGGATGGATTGTTATGAGTAATTTGTTATCATATAAGAATTACAACGGTACAGTTGAGTATTCAAAAGAAGATAACTGCCTTTTCGGAAAGGTAGTTGGAATAAAGTCTTTGTTATCTTATGAAGGTGATTCTGTACAGGAGTTGGAACAGGATTTTCAAAATGTGATTGATGAATACCTGGAAGATTGCAAGGAAAGAAACGCGGAACCTGAACAGCCATACAAGGGAACATTTAATGTCAGGATCAGTCCAGAACTTCATCGAAATATTGCGGTATATGCGATTGAACATGGAAAGAGTTTGAATGCTGCTGTTGAAGAAGCTATTGGAAATATGGTTAGAGTGTAGGAGGAGATAGATTATGCATACATTTGAAGGGAAAAGTTGTAGAATTCATCATTATAGTGATATGAGTGGAGAAGTTCATATTTGTGATAAAAATTCTGATAAAGATGAAATATTCCTTACGGTTAGGAGATTGTGGAACAGGCTAAGAAAATGATGCAGGAAATCGCAATCATTGACTATGCAAAGGCAGCATAATAGAATATTTGTACGGAAAGCCGAAATAAAGAGGTTTTATGTGGTGACTCTCCTATGACTATGACCGCGCAGGCAGCGATTGCCAATGTAGGAAAATAGAGGAACGTGTCGTAGGGCACTGTAATTTATTCTGAGCAAGGTCGTTTTTTGTTCTGCGAACTATCCTTTCCCTGCATAAATACTGGATTGTGGAAATATTTTGCACGCAATCACCATGGAGTAGAGGGCACGCTTTGACAGGATAAAGCGGATAAACAACTTTGCCCTTTACAGAATAAATTACAGTGCCCTACGACATGGTGATATTTCCTGATTGCGTTTTTGGAAAAGTGATGATTGTCTTGAAATCCTTATAAACAGAGGATTGTAGGCTATTCATTTCCCCAAAAGTACAGGTTCCGATTCCCCAAAAGCAGATCGATTTTATTTTGCAGGAAAAAATTTGCCGTATTTATGTGGGGTTTGGCGTTTTGCAAACGCCTAAAACCTGATGAAATATGAGGAGTGAAGGAGACGATGAGTATAGCGGAAAGATATGAATTAAGGTTGAAACAGGTAGAAGAGGAAGCGAACAGGGAAAAGGAAAAAGCAAACAGGGAAAAAGAGGAAGCAAACAGGGAAAAAGAGAAAGCTATATATTGTATGGTAAAGGCATATTTTAAAGTTCAATTTGGAAAGGATGAAGCATATGCCTCTATATTGGAGGATAACCCTGATATTTCTACCGAATCGCTAAAGGCGGCGATTCAGCAGATTTATGAGGAAGCGTGAGGGTTAAGAAAAGGACTGTCAGGAATATTTTGACAGTCCTTTTGAGAACATTAGGATTTAATCGATTCTTGACAGATCGGTTAAACGTCTTTGATATCTGCCATTTTCCGAAAAACTGCCTGTTGGTTTAGAAGTTCTGCCTGTTTCTGTGCGGGTAGTTTTTCGAAGATCTGATCGTAATCAATGTCTCCCATATTCATAGTTTCTGCATATTGGATCAACTGAGAGTCAAGCCATTCATTCCACAGATAATCAAACATTTCCTGACTGTCAGTAAAGGTTTTGACGATGTCAAAGCCATGCGGAGGGGTATAATAAAACAGTGCGACAAAACCATATCTTCCAACATCAAGCAAAATGATATCATCTTCTTCCAGAATAGAAAAGACAGACGCTACCTTTTTACATTTTTCGTGTTCTGCGTCAGTGATATATTTTCTTCTTTTCATTAAGGTCTCCTTTATTGTACACGCGGTTTTTGGCGAAGATCAACTGCATTTTTTCAGAAAATATGCCTTTTTGCACATTATTTTTTCTTGTTTTTCTTTTGGCAGAGATTTTAGGATATCGGGATAGTCGAGATCCAGCAGTGGTGTTCCGATTGCAAGTGTAAAAACCTGTTCATGCCACCATTCCTGCCATAAGTTATTGAATAAATCCTTACTGTTGGTAAATGTGGTCATTTTATGAAAGCCATAGCCGGGTTCAAAGCAGAAAAGTTTTACAAATCCATATTTTCCTGTATCTTTAACAGTAATGTCAAGCTGGTCATAGAGTTCTGCAAATGCAGTTACAACCTTTTGGCAGGCTTTTCTTTCTATGTCTGTGATAAATGTTTGTTCTTGCATAATAACTTTCTCCTAAATAAGATGTGTTTAGATATTAATAATTCTGTACATTTTGTACAGGTGTAATACATGATTCTTATGTTTATTTTATGTTATAAAAATATAATATAAATTATAACATATACTAAACCTAAAATCAAACATAAAATATAACTTGATGGAGGTGAAACATGAATGACAAAAAACTGGTGATAAAATCTAAGAAAACAAAAGGAGAAGATGGATATAGGGTTTTTTCTATTAGGATAAAAGAAGAAACAGTTATGCAAATCGATGACATATCAATAAGAACAGGGCGCAGTAGGAACGAGTTAATAGGACTTTTCTTGGAATATGCCTTGGAAAAATGTGTAATTGAAGGGGAAAATGATTGAGTTTGGGAAATATACTAATGTAAGAAAAGGACTGCCAGGAAAAATTTTGACAGTCCTTTTGGGAATATTAAGATTTAATCAATTTTCGATAGACCAGCATAGAGAGTGGCGCGTTGGTTAAGAGGAATTTTTAACATATCCATAACTTGGTCTGTATCCCATCCAGTGCTGTCTATTAAATTTTGGATGTCAAGCAGTTTTCCCTTTAGCAGTCCTTCCTGTAATCCTTTCTGTAATCCTTTCTGCAGTCCTTCCTGCAGTCCTTCTTCACGGAACATTTCCATTGTTTCCATTTCATTGTATTCAGTTAGGCACATATCTTTCACCTCCGCCCTGTTTGAAATTATGAATTTTTTTATTACAAAATCTTCTGGCATTTCATCGATCGTCTGGTCAATGGCAATGCCAAATTCCAAAGGCTCTTTATTTGGGTTATTGTTGTTGGCTGTATGGTTCATTCTGGCTTGTGATACAAACCATGCATATTCTTCGAGTGGTTTACATGCTGTCAGAAGTTCTTTGTTATGTCCGTGATTGATATTCAGCATTCTGACTTTTACTTCAATATCAGGATTGGCTTCCTGAAAAATTCTTTCAATTTCAGCGGATATTTCTACATCGTCAGATACAATTTTATTTTTCTCATTTCTATCAATAATATTTTGACGAATTTCTTTTTTGAAGGCATCAGAGAGGCTTAGGATGACTTCATCCTCCTGTTCGTCTTCTCCATTATAAAAGACAACGAGTTTTGGTAGTGGGAGAGGTAGCAGGGATTTGCCATATATATTCAAATTTGATAATTGAATAAATTTTTGGTACAATTTTCCGGCATACATAAACTCGCGGATAGGCATATTGGGATTGTAGGAGCTTTGCTGTTCATATACTTCAAGGGATTTGTACAAGCTTAAGGTTTCCGATACAAGGATGGACAGGTCGTTTTTCATACCCATGTAGACTACATCCTCTATGGTGTTGATCGTTATGCTGGAGAGATCTTTATGGGAGGTTCCATGAATGGCATTGTAGAGAGACAACGTCCAATGTTTGTTTTCTTCCCGGCCAAAGAGAAAGCTGAACAGACGGGATTTGTACTGTCTGTTTACACTGCCATGTGTCAGCTTCTTTGATTCTGGTATTCGCTCTTCTGATCTTTCCTCTGTGTTTCTGACACTGCTGTTTTCTGACATAGCCTGCCGCCTCCTGTAGTCTACTATATGATTATTTTATCATGAGGAGAAGGTGATGGCAAGTGTTATAGCTGTTTACATATATTATTTCTCCTCGACTATACACTTATCCAAAGCATACGCAAGAAAAGTTCCTATAAGCTCATTCCTGCTGTGACCTGTTCTGACAGAAATATCATCGATCTGCGCGACGATTTCTTCTTTGATCCTGATCGAGAAAACTTTGTACCCGTCCTCCCCTTTTGCTTTTTTAGGCTTTATCACCAATTTTTCATTTGTCATACAGCACCTCCGTATAATGATATTTTATGTTTAGATCCAGGTGCAATATATGCTAAGATTTATGTTATAAATTTATGCTCAAAAATGTAGTGATAAGTGTCTTTGCCTGTTAGAAACAAACTTTTCGTGGCAAAATTCCCCAAACCGCTTGATTCTTTTCCGGTACAGACCGATATAACATATAGAAAATCATACTGTCGTGTGATCAGTGTGAAATCAGAGATTTCATCATCCTGGTCTGAGAGTCCGGTGAATCGGGCGAAAGGGAGATATAGAAACTTGTTTCAGTTGTAAAACGGAAAATGATAGGGGTTAATTATGAATATTTCAATGGCAAACAGTCCGCTTTCAGTTCTCACACAGCACTATGGCAAGGGGCTGAAGAGCACGGAGGAGAAGGTCGAGAGATTCCAGAAGACACAGTCGCAGATCGACTTTTATGAGGGAAAGAAGGCAGATCTCAAGAACATGCACTGTGGGACGCTGGAGGAGATCGCGCAGAAGCTGGAGTTGTTCAACAATTATAATGACCAGATCGCTGCAGTGAAGAAGCAGTTCAATAACGAGCAGATGATGCACTGCATGGATGAGGCGCAGGAGCTCGGAGAGAAGATCGCCGAGGCTGCCGAGAAGCTTGAACCCAAGACTGCAGAGGAGCGGCGTGAGGAACTCGTCAAAGAGGCACTCGGCATTGAGGACGAGGGCGGTATTCTCGATGAGCTGCTCGAGGAGATGCCGGAGGAGGCGCTGCAGGAGACACTTGAGGAGATGCTCACGGATGATAAGGTGTTAAAAGAAGCGCTTGATGAAGAAATGCCGGAAATCGTGGAGCAGGAGAAGATTACCCAGATGTATCTCGAACAACAGTACATACCTGTGGACATTAAGGCATAGGGCGAGTTGGTTGCATGCTGAAAGAGGATCAGAAAGATTCAGAGGTCAGATACAAAAATCCATCGGTATATGAGAGATATGTCAGAAAACATTTTGAGTGTATGCGGGCAGACGAATATCAGGTAAAGATCAGTGAGCGGCTGTATTACAGGGCGACGAAGGATAAGAAGATCGAACAGTGGCTTGAGATGAACCTGGCCATGCTGCCTTGTTGTATGAAGAGTCTGAGCGATATGATCACAGTTACGGGAGGACATATCGTGAGCTGTGTCTGCCATATGGACAACTATAACAATATCAGCACCGAGATCTGTGCGGCGGACCGGTTCAGCGGGAGCGGACGGCCGGGCAGTGACAGGACAAATCGCTCTGTCATCAGGACGACGACTGTCGGAGAGATCGAGGAGCAGGTGAGGTATAACAGTATATTTTGGACACCCGAGGCGGAGAGCGCAGGCTTTAAGGCGAAGGCGTAAAAATATAGAGATAAGCGGTACAGGCTGAAACGGAGTTCAGCCGCATTAAGGATCAGGGAGGGATGAACTATGAGTACCATTTCTGCGGGTACGCCCGCTGTTGCAGAGAGCGTTTCTGCTCACTACAACACATCAAAGACAAACAGGAAGACAGATGAGAAGAGGGAAGACATCGCGATCACAAAATCAGATGGTTCCACGGAAACTGTCAAAAAGACAAAAGTCAGTGGCAGGACGGTCGGGAGTCCTGAGTTGACGGAGAAGGCTGCAAAATATTACGAGGAATTGAAAAAGAAATATGGAAATCTGGATTTTATTCTCGTGAGCAAAGACCAGAAGGAATACGCGAAGGCAAACGCCTCAAGATATTCCAATCCGAACAAGATGGTCGTTCTGATCGACGAGGAAAAGATCGAACGCATGGCGGAGGATGAAAAATTCCGCAGCCAGTATGAGAGCATTATCTCACAGGGAGCAAACGGCCTGACGCAGTTAAAGAGCAAGCTTGCCAATATGGGACTGAATGTAAAGAGCTGTGGCATGAATGTGTATGATAATGGCGCGACATCGTTCTTTGCGACGATGGACCAGTCCTTCAAGGCGCAGAACAAGACCGCGCAGGAGCGTCTCGCCAGGAAGAAGGCTGCGAAAAAGGCGGAGGAGAAGAAGGCCGCCAGGAAAGCGGAGGAGAAGAAACAGCAGGAGAAGCTGGAGGCCGGACGGGCGGAGAAAAAGGAGATCCGGGAAGAATTCTTCGAGAGTGATGAAGATGGCGAAGTGACTTTTACGGCAGACTCGATCGAGGATCTGATCAGTCAGATCGAGAATGCAGACTATCTCATACGAAAGGATATCCGGTCGAGTTTTGAGAGACAGGTCGGACAGCGGTTTGATTCTACGATCTGAGATCAGGAATGCGGATGGTTACTGGGAACGGAGTGAACAGTAATTGCGGATGTTGTCTGATATGGAGAAATACCGCACGAAAAAGTGACAGGAGTATAAAATTATGATACAATGTATGTAACCATATGGGGTGGTAAGCTCTGGGTGGTTACATACATTTTTTATGCAAAGGAGGAGAAGAGGATGACAGGAGTAGTAGTTGCAGTAGTGGTGATAATCGTTTTGGTCGCATTGCTGTGCATGGGATACGTGAAGGCACCGCCTGATATGGCGTTCATCATATCAGGCATCAAGAAAAAGTCGAAGGTGGTGATCGGAAAGGCGAGTATCAGGATCCCTTTTTTTGAGAGGCTTGATAAGCTGAACCTGCGGCTGATCCCGATCGATGTCAAGACCAGCAACGCAGTCCCTACAGCGGATTATATCAATATCAATGTGGATGCCACAGTCAATGTGAAGATCAGCAATCAGCCGGACAAGCTGAGGCTTGCGGCGGAAAATTTCCTGAACAAGAACACAGAGTATATCGCAGGGGTGGCGAGGGAAGTGCTCGAGGGCAATGTGCGTGAGATCGTGGGGCGTATGCGCCTTGAGGAGATGGTGTCAGACCGTCAGAAATTTGCCGAGCTCGTCAAGGAGAATGCGGAGCCGGATCTGGCGGCGATGGGATTGGATATCATCAGTTTCAATGTGCAGAATTTTGTTGACGGGAATGATGTCATAGAGAATCTTGGTATTGACAATATCGTTAAGATCAAGAAGGCTGCGGCGATCGCGAGAGCCGAGAGCGAGCGTGATATCAAGGTGGCGCAGGCTGCGGCGGACAAAGACTCAAATGATGCGGCAGTGGCGGCGCAGACTGAGATCGCCAAGAAACAGAATGAGCTTGCCATCAAGAAGTCGGAGCTGCAGATGGAGGCGGACACCAAGAAGGCGATGGCGGATGCAGCCTATGCGATTCAGAAGGAAGAGCAGCGCAAGACGATCGAGATCACCACTGCGAATGCGGATATCGCGAAGCAGGAGCGCGAGATCGAGTTGAAGCAGAAGCAGGTCGCGGTCAAGGAACGCGCACTCGAGGCAGAGGTGAAGAAACAGGCGGAGGCGGAAAAGTACGCGGCGCAGCAGAAAGCGGATGCAGCGTTGTACCAGCGGCAGAAGGAAGCTGAGGCACAGCAGTTTGAGGCACAGAGAGAGGCGGAAGCGAAAAAGGCGCAGGCGGAGGCTGACCGCTATTCCAGGGAGCAGGAGGCTCAGGGTATCAGGGCATTCGGCGAGGCAGAGGCCGCTGCAGTGCGGGCAAAGGGTATCGCGGAGGCGGAGGCGATCCAGGCAAAGGGGCTGGCGGAGGCGGAAGCCATGGAGAAAAAAGCGGAAGCTTACGCGAAATATAATAAGGCGGCTGTGGCCGAGATGATGATCAAGGTACTTCCGGACATTGCAGGAAAGATCGCAGAGCCGCTGGCGCAGATCGACAAGATCACGATCATCGGCGGGGACGGCGGTGCTGGCGGGGTTGACCAGGTGGCGGGGAATGTTCCTGCGGTGATGACAAAGCTGTTTGAGTCCATGAAGGAGACGACAGGGATCGACCTTGCGAACATCATCAACGCGGAGTCGTATGACGCCAAAGTCAACAGAAATATCACAGTGACCGGACTTGACGGTGTGAATCTGTCGGTGAAGCAGGATCCGGAGGAATTTTCAGAAAATTGACCGCAATTTACGGGAATTTTCATAAACTGTATTAACATTTCCAATGTTGGTGCCGATATATATTACGTAAACGAGGATGGAACCTGACCTTACAAGAATAGCATGATACAGGCGGATAGGAAAGGATAGGAATACAGTATGAATATCAACAGTTCAAGAAATGCGCTCTTAAGATCGAGAAATTTACGCAGTGCCAGAAGAAGCCGTGCAGGCAAGATCATCAGCAGCAGGACTTCCGGGACGCAGAGCAGTTCAAAGTCAAGCTCAACGAAGAGAACAACCTCGAGGACTACTGCCCTGATGCAGACCAGACAGATCGTGATGTATGAGAAGATGGAAAAGTCTGCGAACAGCCTTCAGGGTAATGTGGAGAAGATGCTCAAACTTGACGGCATGACCTATACAGAGGATGAGACTGGCAAGAAGGCACAGGAGAATGATAAGAATAACCTGATCAAATATATCAAGGACTTTGTAGCGAATTACAATGAGGTATACAGCAACCTGTCAGATATAGGCGGAACGACGAACAATGCGCATAAGAAGACGCTGGACAGTATCGTGTCCGCGAACAAGGCTGATCTGGAAGCTTTGGGTATCACTGTATCAAAGACTGGAGAACTGACAATTGATGAAAAGACGCTGGAGAGTGTTGATTTCGACAAGCTCAAAAAAGTGTTTGCGAAGGATGGCGGATTTGCGGATAAAGTCAGCGGAAAGATGGGACTCATAGAGAACAATGCATCGAGCAGTCTGAATGCGCTGGATAAGCTGTACGGGACAACGTCCACTTACAACAAATTCGGGACGAGCAATTCCTACTTTAATGGACTGAACAATTACGGCAGCGGTTATTTCAATAATTCTTATAATTATGGCAATTATGGCAATAACAGCAGCTGGTATTTCTGATCAAACAAGCTCCTAAATAATCCTAAAATAATTTCCAAACAATAGAAGCAGTTGTGGTATGGATACAGCTGCTTCTTTTGTTTACCGCTCAAATTTCTGTCTTTCTTTTTTCTCTTTCTTGTTGGTATACATGATCTTGTCGGCCCGGTTGTAAGTATCTTCCAGTTTTTGGTCTGTATCAGGGTCATAGACTGCATAACCATATGCGATCTGCATTTTTATTTTGGATTCGTTGTTTTCACGGTTTGAAGCGTCGACACTTGATTCGAGCATCGCGAGGTAGTGTGTCATGTCGACCGTGGATGCCTTTTCGATCAGTGTCACAAATTCATCGCCGCCGACTCTGTAACATCTTCCGATCCCGCCGAAGATCTCATGGATGATCGCGGCGCAGTTCTTTATATAGATATCGCCTGCGCTGTGGCCAAAGGTGTCATTGACATGCTTTAAATTGTTGAGGTCAAAGTCGAGCACCGCGATATCTGCCGGGTTTTCAGACAGTTCAGCAAAATCCTCATTAAAGCAGGTACGGTTTTTGAGGCTGGTCATCTGATCCGTGTAGGCGAGCGTCTGGTAGACGTTTGCCTCCTGTCCCATCTTCATGAGGGAGGTGGACTCCTTTGCTGAGGAGAGGCCGAGCGCGATGATATATATGAGGAATCCCAGGCGTCCAAACGCGTTTCCGTCCCATGAGCCGGAGTAAAATCCAAATATGTCCAGCATGAGGGTGATCACACAGACGATGACACATGCGATGTGGATCTTGACTGTGCATGAGTGTACATCGTTTTTGATAAGGATGCAGGACTGTACCAGGATGATCGCCGCAAGAATGACCATCATGGCATGCGTTGTCCAGATGGATTCCCTCAGATCTGCGATCCCGGTAACCGCGAATAACAGACAGAGGGCGATCTGCGCGAGATTTACACGACAGAACCAGTTCCAGATCCTGCTCTCGTCCTCATAGAAGGTCTGGACAAACATGGCAAACGGAAAGGAGAGCAGCATCAGCGACAGGAACGACAGGTATGAAGTTACCAGATTGTTCTTTAGAAGCAGCGTAGTCAGACTGCACTCATTGATGGACCATATGGATAAAAGTATGGAAAAAATCCCTAGTTTTAACAGTTTTCCGCTTGTATTGATATTACGCAAGATGAATATGTAGTACAATACCAGAACAATACCAAGGACGAACATGGCGATACAGAGCGTAAACGGAAGGATGTCCCTAGTTATGATATAGGCAGGAAGCGAAAATTCATTTCCCATATACATGTCAGGTACATTCTTCAGGCAGGATCTGTACGGGCTGGTGATGACGATCTCAAGATCGCTGGTGTCGTATGGCAGATCGATAATATTCCAGCAGTAGCCAGGGGAATCTGACAGCGGATTGTTGTTGGCTATGGGATATTCATAGATAAGGCGGCCGCCGGCATAAACCTCGATATTCTGATGAACTGAATAAAAAGCAAGGATATTACCGATAGAAGGATCGACTGTGACCGCGCCTGAGATCACAGTCTTTTTCATATGAAATGTCGTCCTGCGGTCTGTCCAGTGTGAAACTGCATGAACAGACCGCTGCTGCCGGGTATCGGTCGCCTTGTCATAAAAAAGGATGACGATCAGAAATATGAAAATGGCAGTACAAGCCAGAATGTATAAAATATTATTTTTTTTCACGCTGCTTTTATTCATTTGTAGTTGTACCCCTGCTTATAAGATACTATCATTATATCATAATCAGGGATATATGCCATTTGTTTTTTATAAAAATAGTAAAATCATCTAAAATCGTTCAAAAAATGGTTTATTAGTTCAACAGATAGATCATAAAGTTAAGATACCCGGCGTAAGTCACCCACAGAAAGTACGGGATCTGCAGGTAGGCAGCGGCGGTGTCAAGTCTGCTGAACTTGAATATCATTTTCAAAAGGCCGGTCCACAGTACCACGATCCAGATAAACGCGAACAGAAACGTGTGCATATTAAAGAAAATGACAGGCCACAGGAAGTTGAAGATCAATTGGAGCGTGTAGTTGAGCAGGGCATCAAAAACATCATCGGGGTAGGCAGCCCTCAGCAGATAGATGCGCGCGCAGCTGACGCCCATCAGGAGGTAGAGGGGTGTCCACACGATCGGAAACAGTATGGCGGGCGGCGCCAGCGGCGGTTTGCGCATCAGGGAATAGATATAGACGTTATCGCGGATGAGAAAGGCCGAGAGACCGCCGGTGCCGAGGGCGATCAGGATTGAAATGAAGTATGGTTTTAATTTAGCCCACATAAAATGATGAAACCTCTTCTATCGTCAAAGATTCTATAGTATAGTATGCGAAATAGATGTTTTTTATGTGAAGCGCTTGTGAAGTGTCTTCTGGTGTTCTACTTCCTGGGATACACGCAGTAGTGCAGGCTATGCAGCAGGGCGACAGCTTCATCCAGTGCGGTCTGGTCGTAAAATTCGACTCTGAGCACCCCTTCCTCGAATTCGCGGTTGTGGATGATACCGATATTCCTGATGGAAATATCCGCCTTGGCGAGCAGTGTGGCGAGCGAGGCGATGGATCCAGCCTCGTCTGGAATGTCCACATAGCACGCAAAGATCTTCTTGATCGGTCCTTTTGGCAGATCGGCAAAGGAATCCCGGTACTTCTTGGAGACGGTAAACAGATCGTAGGTAAATCCTGCCTGTTTCGAACGCACGGCTTTGCTGATTGTCTGCAGGGACAGAATGTAATCGTCTAACAGGTCAGCAATGTTTTCGGTGTTGGACATACAGATCGATTCCCACATCTCGGGGGAGGAGGAGGCGATGCGTGTGATGTCCTTGAACCCGCCGGCAGCGATCATCTTCATCGTCTCGTTTGCAGAGTCATGGTCATGCACCAGATTGGCGAGCGCGGCGGCGACAAGATGCGGCACATGGCTGATCGCCGCAGTCACGTAATCGTGCTCCTGGCAGCTTAGGATCATTGGGATCGAGCCCATCTTTTTGACGAGAGAATAGTACTCCGCGACGGCCTCCTGCCGCACCATTTCAGTGGGGGTGAGAATGTAGTAAGCGTTTTCAAGCAGGATCGGATTGGCGTTCGCGAACCCCGTTTTCTCGCTGCCTGCCATGGGGTGTCCGCCGATAAAGCAGCTGTCGAGTCCGAGCCGCGAGACCGCTTCGTGGATGGAGCCCTTGACGCTGCCGACATCGGTGATGATCGTCTTTTCGGACAGGAAGGGTTTGAGTTTCTCCAGAAATCTGTTATTAACGGCGACCGGAGCGCATAGAAATATCATATCACAGTCAGCAAAAAGATCGTTTATTTCCGTGGTGCCTGCATCGATCGCGCCGGCGGCAAGCGCTTCGTCCAGTGTGGACTGTCTGCGCGCACAGGCGATGATCTGTGCGTCAGGGCAGATCTGTCTGATCGCGAGCGCGATGGAACCGCCGATCAACCCGAGACTGATAAAACCGAATTTGTTCATGTTCATAAAGTACAAGATCCTTTCCGAGTTCTGCAGCAGTGTCCTGTACATATCTTAGCGGGGATCTGCATAGAGATATTCAGACACGGCTGCAGTTGACTCTGTCATGCTATTGATAATTATCGCACTTTAAAGCATTAAAGTCAACTGCTTAGGAACTGTTAAGACATTTGAGGTACTGGTTGCAGAAACTGTCAAGCATAAAGTTTTAGCAATTGTAACGAAATTTTGGCAAGGATTTTATGCAAAATAAAGTATGCAGTTTGCACAAAAATGATTGAATTGTCTGAAAAATTATAGTAAACTTGTATTAGAGCGTCATGCAGGTCAGCATGGTGAACTATCATTATATAACGAAGAGCGCTCTCACGGAAATAGGTGCGTTGGATTTATGAGTGCACTCGATAAATTAGGAGGTAGCTGTAATGAACATTTACACAACTGATAAGATTCGAAACGTAGTATTGCTGGGTCATGGCGGGGCCGGGAAGACGAGTCTCGTGGAATCGATGGCATACCTGTCGGGGATCACTTCACGTATGGGAAGGGTGGAGGACGGCAATACCGTCAGTGATTTTGGCAAGGAAGAACAGAAAAGAAAGATTTCCATAAGCACGTCAGTCGTGCCGGTAGAGTGGGAGGGTGTAAAGATCAATATCCTTGACACGCCCGGATATTTTGACTTCATAGGTGAAGTGGAGGAGGCTATCAGTGCGGCAGATGCAGCGATCATCGTGGTATCGGGCAAGTCTGGTGTCGAGGCTGGTACGGAGAAAGCCTGGGAGCTGTGTGAGAAATACAAGCTGCCGAGAATGATATATGTGACAGGGATGGATGCGGACAACGCGTCGTTCAAGAATGTCGTGGAGAAGCTCACCGAGATGTACGGCAAGAAGATCGCACCTTTTCATTTCCCGATCAGGGAGAATGAGAAGTTCGTGGGCTATGTCAATGTTGTGAGTGAGACGGCAAACCGCTGGAAGGGCAAGGACGTGGAAGAGTGCGAGATCCCCGACTACAGCAGGGACAATCTGAACCTGTACAGGGATACGCTGATGGAGGCGGTAGCTGAGACGAGCGAGGAATTTATGGATCGCTATTTCGGAGGGGAGACATTCACGGAAAATGAGATCCGTGCAGCGCTGCGGACGAATGTCATCGACAGTGCCATCGTACCGATCAGTATGGGTTCGAGCCTGTTGTGCCAGGGTACATACACGCTGCTTGACGATATCGTGAAATATATGCCGAGTCCTGAGAATAAGCAGATCGCCGGATTCAATATGAAGACAAACGAGGTATTTGAGGCGAATTATGATTTTGCAAAGGCGAAGTCAGCATATGTCTTCAAGACGATCGTGGATCCGTTTATCGGCAAGTATTCCCTGATCAAAGTCTGCTCTGGTGTATTTAAGTCGGATGATACGATATACAATAAAGATAAGGACGTCGAGGAGAAGGTGAACAAATTATATATCCTGCAGGGCAGCAAACCGATCGAGATCAGCGAGCTGCACGCGGGGGATATCGGGGCGATCGCGAAGCTCACGGCTGCAAGGACAGGAAATACGCTTTCGACCAAGGCGACCGTGATCGAGTACGGCAAGTTTGAACTCTCCAAGCCTTATACAGCAAAGCGCTATAAAGTGCCAAACAAGGGCGATATCGACAAAGTGTCGCAGGCATTGCAGAAGATGTCGCACGAAGATCAGACCTTAAAGGTGGTCAATGATGTGGAGAACAGGCAGACCCTGCTGTACGGCATCGGCGACCAGCAGCTCGAGATCATTCAGAGCCGTCTGGCGAATGAGTACAAATGTGTGATCGAGCTGAGCGATCCCAAGATCGCGTTCCGCGAGACGATCAAGAAGAAATCTGATGTGGAATACAAATACAAAAAGCAGTCCGGCGGACATGGGCAGTATGGTCATGTCAAGATGCGCTTCGAGCCGTCTGGCGATCTGGAGAAGCCGTATGTGTTTGAGCAGGAAGTCGTGGGCGGTGCGGTTCCGAAGAATTATTTCCCGGCTGTCGAGAAAGGTATGCAGGAATCTGTGATCAAGGGACCTCTGGCGGCTTATCCGGTCGTGGGCGTGAAGGGAATCCTGTATGACGGTTCTTACCACGCAGTAGACTCTTCTGAGATGGCGTTCAAGACAGCGGCGATCCAGGCGTTCAAGAAAGGCTTTATGGAGGCAGGCCCGGTGCTGCTCGAGCCGATCGTTTCATTGAAGGTGACGGCGCCTGAGCGTTATACAGGCGATATCATGGGCGATCTCAACAAGAGACGCGGCAGGGTGCTCGGCATGAATCCGATCGGAAACGGCAAGCAGGTGATCGAGGCGGATATCCCGATGATGGAGCTGACGGGGTATTGTACAGTGCTCCGCTCCATGACAGGAGGACGCGGCAGTTTCGAGTATGAGATCAACCGGTATGAGCAGACACCGAGTGATATCCAGGAAGCGCAGGTGAAGGCAAGGGCAAGCAAGGTTGCAGAGTCCAGCGAAGATTAAAGTGTGATGATGAATGTCGTACCGCCGCCGGGGGTATCGGCCACTGTGATCGACCCGTGGTGCGCAGATATGATATCGTAGGCTATAGACAGACCCAGCCCGAAGTGATCTTTATCGCTTCGGGCTTTTTCACTGCGGTAAAAGCGGTCAAAGATCTTTGCTTTTTCCGCGTCGCTGATTCCGACGCCTGTGTCAGCGACGCGGATCTCAAAGTGCCGGTTGGCCTGAAGACTCTCCCTGCCCGCACGCCGATATGTCTCCTTTGGGCGTCCCTGCGCATATGCAGCAGAAAGGCGGATCGAACCGCCTTGTGGTGTATAGCTGATGGCGTTGTGCAGGAGGATGGCGAGCACCTGCGTGATCCGTTCGCTGTCGCACACACAGTCAGGAAGGATATCCTCGGGAAGCGAGGCCATGATACGGATCTGTTTGGCGGCAGCTACATTTTCGAAGGTTTCGCATGCATTGAGGACGAGGGTGTCAAGCTGGGTGGCTGCCGGTTTGATATCAAGGTGTCCTGTATCACAGCTGAGCAGTGTGAGCATGTCGCCCAGAAGTCTTGACGTGCGCAGGGACTCATTTTTGATGGTCGATAATTCCGGAGAGCCGCCTCTGGTGAGTCCGGCTTCTGCGCATGACAGGATCACCGCGAGCGGTGTGCGCAGTTCATGGGAGGCGGCGGCGATGAACTGGTTCTGCCGAAGCCTGTTTGCCTCTATGGGATCCAGCAGTTTTCCGGTGAAGATCCATGCGAAGCTCCAGATGGCAATGAGCGCGAGTGTGATGATCCCCAGAAACAAAACGCGCTGTCTTGTGATCTGTTCCTGGAGGTCTTTCAGAGGCGCTGCCAGCAGGACTTCAAGCGTCGCATGATTCTTTTCGATCGTGACGACAAAACAATAGTATTTTGAGGAAATGTCCATGACATAGGAGGCATAGCTGCTTTTGAGAGACAGGGTATGCATGGTTTTGGGAACGCTGTCGTCGTGATAGAGTTCCCATGCGGTCCTGAGGATCTGCTGCCTGTCGTCGACAACATGTTCTTTGTTCACATTATAGAGAAATTCAGCCCCGTTGTCCATCAGCGATATATAATAGCGGTCGTTGGATTCGAGCTGTGACAGCCAGGTGCTGCTGATGATATCCTGCTGTTCGATATAGGAGGCGATCGAATAAATGTCCCTCGGGTAGGAGGATATCCTGCCCTGCATCATATTGCTCTCGGATATGAACAGGTAACCGAGTGTCATGATGACCAGGATGAGCGTGGTGATGCAGCCATTCAGCAGTGTGAGCTGGATGTGTACTTTTTTGATGGTGTTCATACAGGGTCACTCCTCCATCAGGCAGTAGCCGATACCTCTGATGGTTCTCAGGTTCAGGCGGCTTCCGACTGCTTTGAGCCGTCTTCGGACGAAATAGATATAGTTGTCCAGGTTTCCTTCTTCGACGTCGCTGTCAGGTCCCCAGATCTTTAGAAGGAGCATGTTTCGCGAGAGCGTCTGACCGCCGTTCTTGATCAGGACGTCGAGCATCGCGCCCTCGCGCTTGGAGCAGGAACAACTGCCGCCAGGGCCGGTGAGCGTGTTTGTCGCCTCGTTAAACTGGATATCACAGTAGCCCGGCAGATCGGTCTGGTTGATGACGGGAGAGCGCCTCGTGACGCACTGGATCCGCGCGAGCAGCTCCTCGAAGGCAAAGGGCTTTACCAGATAATCGTCCGCACCCAGGTTCAGTCCAGTCACCTTGTCGTTCAGTGTGCCGAGCGCTGTTATGAGAATGATGGGGATGCCGATGCCCTGCTGGCGGAGTTTTGTCAGCACGGAGGTGCCGTCCATGTGGGGAAGCATTCGATCGAGCAGGATCACATCGTGGATATTCTCTTCGGCGTAGTATAGGGCTTCCTCGCCGTCATAACAGGAATCCACGTCAAATCCTTTCGCGATGAGCTGGATCGTGAGAGATTCATTGAGTTTCTTATCATCTTCAGCAAGTAGTATGCGCATTTTCGATTCCTCCATGGACTTTTTGCAATACATTTTACTTTATTTTTCTCTAATTTATCTCTAAATATGGTTTATCGCTCAAAATCATCACTCCTGCAGATTCCAGCCGTCGTATGCGAGAAGATATACGTCATCCGGTGTCACCCTTCCGTCGGGCGTAAAAATGATCCAGTCCGTGATCTGGCTGTACGGAAAGGTCATAAGGGCTCCTTCGTGCAGGTCTTTTATATAATAGGGCTCCTGTGTCAGCTCTGCCAGAAAGGTATCTTCCTGTTTTTCTTTCAGGTCAAACCAGATATGTTCGGCGCCATTTCCCTGCTCCTGAAACGCTTCGTCCGTCTCGAGGCCGACCTTGACCAGAACCTTGATATTTTTCCTGCCGAACATTTTCAGCATGTACTCCAGCCGTTCCGCCGCAAGTCTTCTCATGCGTTCCGTTTCCTGGGTTGTCAGCATATAGATCGGGTTTTGGCTTAGGTATTCATCGTACAAATTTACTTCGCAGTACTGCTTTTTCCTGACTGCCTTCGGGCTTGGATAGCAGAAGATCGCGTCCGTGTTTGCATTGTGGTTCTCTTTTCTGTCCGATGTGCCGCCAAGGATACTGGCTGGATATTTACGTATGGCTTCCTTCCAGTTGACGACGGTTGCGATCAGCGGGATCCCGTCTGCGACCATCGCAAGGTACATGGGTTCTTTTTCCTTTGGCGGTTCACCGCTCTCGATCAGGCGCTTTGCCATGATCTCGATAATGTTGTAATGATCGTTAAACATATCCTTGGTAGAATTTAGAATTTCAAGCTCCGGGAGTCCGCACCGGTTCATTCCATGGCTGTGGAGCCATACCTCGTCGGTATCGCCGGACACGGCCTGTACGGTAAAGATATATCTTGGTGAGGGCGGTACGTTTGACTTTGCGGCGAGCTGGATCCATTTTCCGGAGAGGACTTTCTCGGAGCTGTGGTCCAGCGCCGCGAGACAGTTCGGGAGCAGTCCGCTGATAATCTTCAGCTGCGTGTGGAACGACTCTAAGATGTGCTCGTCAAACAGCATTTCCACGACAAGTCCTTTCTTCTGCCGCTGGATCTCTTCTATATCAATGTCGCGGAAAAAGTGCTGTATACGGTACATTTCCGGGATTTCGACCGATATGGTGTCGAGGTGCACCCGATACTGCAGTTCGCCGGATGCGACGCGCAGTATGAGTCCGTTCTCTGGCGGGATGTCCTCTCGTCCCACAAGTTCCAGGTCTGTTTCCTGGAGCCGCAGCGCGAGGCGTTCCAGATCGTCAATGTCGGCTTCGTTTTTGGGAAGGACAACCATAAACGAAAGTTCTTTTTCCCATGTGTTTTCCGGCCGGTTTCCTTTGTTTTTTCCAAATAATGCCATCTTTTGATTCCTCCATATCTGCTGTTGATTCTGGGAGTTGTGTTGTGTCTGCAGTTTTCTGATAGTTGTATCTACAGTTTCCGATGTCATTATAATCTATTTCTGGCGGGGATACAACTCTGATTTCTGTTTGTCCTGCGACTTCGACAGCTTTTTTCGAATGAGAACATCAGCGTAGTTGTATGGTTACCGTAGCAGAAAAATATGTGATCTAAAGTCGAAATTTGCAGAAAAAGTGCAGAATCAATTGACAGAACCGATAATAAAAGGTATTATGTGCTTAATATATTAAGAGGGAGTACCGCAAATGATCTTACAATTTTCGTGTTCAAATCATAAATCAATTAAGGACAGGATAACTTTTTCTGCAATCGCAGGCAGTGATAACACATATGAGGAGACATTAAAGCTTTTTTCGAATATCAGGGTGCTGAGTTCGGCGGTAATTTATGGGGCAAATGGTTCTGGCAAAAGCAACTTTATCAGCGCTCTGGGATTTATGCGCAATTTAGTCAGTGAGAGCATCAGGTATCAGCCCGGGCAGGGGATTTTTCAGGCACATCATAAGCTGAATCCGGCAGACACCCCGAGTGTGTATGATATACAGTTTGTCAAGGATGACATAAGGTATGCATACGGATTTTCAATTGTAAGAAATGCAGTGCAGGAGGAGTATTTATATTATTTTCCAAAGGGACGCCAGGTAAAAATATTTGAGCGGGAAGCCATGGACATAAAGCCCGGCGACAGATACAAAAATACTTTTGGCGTCAGTGCAAGTATCTTGAAAGAAAACAGACTGTTTCTGTCATGTGCGGCAAATTATTCCAATATAAAAGAGATAGAAAAAGCGTTTCTTTTCTTTAGTGAAGATATTGTAATGTATAATCCGCAGGTCAACAACTGGACGGAGTATTCTATTCAGTTGATGCAGCAGAATGAAGATGTTAAAAAGGCTTTTGTGGAGGTACTGCAGGTGTTGGGAACAGGGATCAGGGATGTAAAGGTGAGGCTGGAGCAGACAAGGCTGGCAGCAAAAGATTTGCCGCAGGAAATACCAGAGGGGGTAAAAATGCTGATGACATCTCAAGATATGAATGTGATCGAGGCCAGGCTGGTATATGATGAGTTTGAGACGGACTTAATGACGGAGGAATCTAATGGCATAAAAAAATTGTTTGAGGTGATCTGCCCGATTATTGATATTATCAGCAAAGGAAGAGTTCTGGTGTGCGATGAAATTGAAACTAGCCTGCATGAATCAATTGTGTATCAGATCGTAAAATTATTTAGTCTGACCCAAAAGGACCAGTTTGCTCAACTCATTTTTTCCACACATGACACAAGTTTATTGGATTCCAGTTTGTTTCGTCGGGACCAGATCTGGTTTACGCAATTGGATCAACAAAGATCGACAGATTTATATTCACTTGTTGAGATTAAGAATGTGAGGAAAACAGAAAATCTGGAAAAGGGATATATTTCTGGCAAGTATGGTGCAATCCCGATCGTCAATAGGAATTTTTCTTTTGATGGCGTATTTGACAGACAATAGAGGGGAGCGGTATGGGAGAACGGAGTCTTGACTTGGCATCAAGGCGGGAGGGAACAAGGGAAAAGGTTTCTCCCGCCATTGTAAAATTTTGCCTGAATGAGATCAAAGAACATTTTGATGAGAATTTAGGGTATATACGGGAGCAGTTCTTCATGGCGGATGAACGCGTGGAGAATGGGAAAGAAGATGAAGCGGAAAATATCTGGAGTGCACAGATTGTATTTTTAGAGAGTGCATTTGACTTCTATTTGCATGAGCTGACTAAATTTGGATTGTCGGAAATGTTTACGGGAAACTGGCAAAAGACAGAAAAATATAGCAATCTTTCTGTAAAGATGAGTATTGTAGATAAGGCGTTGAATGCGAGAGAGGATTCTGCGTGGTTTCTGGAATTTGTGGATGAATTTTATAGGGAGATCACTCTTGTGTCATATCAGTCGGTGAAGGATCAGATGAATCTTCTGGGGCTGAATCTGCAGGAAATTGCTGATGCGGTATTTTATGAAAGGGATTCGTCTGTAAAAACAAAAGATAAAATGGAAAGCTTTTTAAAAGGATTGTATCATAAGCGAAATGTCATTGCGCATCAGTCAGGCAGGAGGCATTCAGATGCCCGGAGAGAAGAGGTAACAAAGGACATGGTAGAAAATTACATAAATGGTATCGAGAAGATTGTTGGGAAAATTCAGGAGATGGCGAAAAACAAATAGCCAGATTGATTTCTTAGAGAGGTATTTAAAAAGACAGGTTTGACAGGTGTATGATAGAGAGATAATCTTTATCATACATTTTTTTGATGCGCACGGGCATCCAGAGGAAGATTGTTCTTCCCTACTTGATTTACCAGTCCTGCAAAAAGCAGATTGGCTTTCCAAATTAGAGAATGTTTAGAGACAATTGTGTTACGATATCAGTATCGATCAGAATTGTACATATGGAGGTAGATTATGAGAAATAAGGTTACAGTTCAGTCTAGGACTTTGCACTGCGCTGCAAATTATGGCTTATCAAGCCACGTAAGAACACGTAGTGGTCGAGATGCATCAAGCCCATCGCGAAGCGATTTTGCATGGCTTGATGCTTGTAACAGGAAGCCGAAGGCTGAACTGTTACGAAAAAAGTCAATATTTGCGAGAGCGGCTGCGGTGTTCATGGCGGCGGCTCTCGGGATCGCCGCATCGGGCTGCGGTGTGAAGGAACAGCCGGAGAATGAGCCGGGGACACAGGCGGACGTCGCTGGGGCGGGATCGTCTGCTGAAACGCAGGGTGATATGGCGGAGGGCAGCGGCAAGGGGCGTTATGTGGAGTCGACGGTCTATGAGGGCAGCGGTTTTTCAGACAGGGTGCAGACGCAGGTGCTGGCTGACGGCAGGATCGTTTTTCTGAATGGACTGATGAAACAGATGGTCGTGTCGCAGGACGGCGGCGATTCATGGGAGGTTGAAGCGAACGACGCCTTTTATGAATTCATCGATGTACATTATCCGTATCACGCAGCCATCGCGGAGGATGGCACGATCGCGCTGATCGGCATGGACAGGAGGGAGGACTCGCCGGAAGGGAAAGGTGCCGAGTATGATTTCAACCTGTATATCTACGATACGGACAACACGTCGAGACAGATCCCGTTCGAGCTGCCCGATGCGGATTCGACTCCGAGCTATGTGGCGTTTGATAACGAAAAAACGCTGTATTTATATGTGGCAGGCTGCAAAAACATTTATAAAGTGGACATCGATGCGGGCACATCGGAGAAGCTTGTGACGCTCGCGGACAGTTGCCAGATGATGCAGTGCAGGGACAACATTCTGATGTGTATGACATCGGAGAAGATCTTCCTGTATGATCTGGACGCAAAGAGTTTTATCGAGGACGAGATGTTTGACAGTTTCATCAGGGAAAACTATGGGGATCTGGAATGGACAGGAGGCGGATACACGGCCTATCCTTTTCTGTGCGCGGACAATACGATCTGTGTGGCGGGGGACAAAGGACTGTACCGCCATGTCATCGGCGGAAGCGCGGTGGAGCAGGTGATCGATGGGGCGCTGTCCTCGCTCGGGGCGCCGTCAAACAGTATCATGGCGGTGAACGTGAACGACAAAAATGAATTTCTGGCGGCATATGGCAACGGGAAGATCATAAAGTTTTATTATGACGGGGAGGTGTCTTCTGTGCCGGATAACAAGATCACGGTCTACAGCCTGCGCGATGACGATCTGGTCAGACAGACGATCGCCGTCTATCAGACACAGAATCCGGAGGTTTTTGTCGAGTACCAGATCGGATTGGATGAGGGCGGCATCACGCGGGAGGACGCGCTCAAAAAGCTCAATACACAGCTGCTTGGCGGCAGCGGTCCTGACGTGATCATGCTGGATGGCATCGATATAGAGACTTATGCTGAGAAAGGTGTGCTGAGGGATCTGTCTGATATCGTCGATGAGATCGACGGGCAGGACGGGCTGTACAGGAACCTGATCGACGGGCTGGCGTCGGAGGGCGTCCAGTACGTCGTTCCGGGAAAGTTTTATCTTCCTGTTTTGTTAGGGAACGCGGCCTATGTGGACAATGTGAACGACTATCCGTCCATGGCAGATGCTGTGGAGCAGGCAAGAGGGGCGTACCCGGACACCAATCTGCTGGTGATCTGTTCGGCGGAGGGGATCATGAGGCGCTTTGTGCCGGTGTGCGCGCCGTCGTGGAAGGATGACAATGGTCAGTTGGATCAGGCAAAGATCAGGGAATTTCTGGAGCAGAGCAGGCGGATCTATGACGTGCAGATGAACGGGACACCGCAGGAGGAGATCGTCGCTTACCAGCGTCAGCTGGTCGGGGAAGACGGGGAAAACTTTGAGGAGGGCAAATATTTCATGCTTCCGAGAAAACATTACTATATGATGCAGGAGTCACCGTTTGTTGAAGGGGAGGTCATGGATGCATACACATATCGGGATATGCTGTCCATACCGAGAGCACAGGGTATGGAAGGGACTGTGTTCAGGCCATTGAACGGGCAGAGCAGCAACGTTTACCACCCGGCGTCGCTCGCGGGGATCAGTGCGGCGGCAAAAAATCCTGACGCGGCGGCGGAATTTGTGCGCGTAATGCTGGGAAGCACTGTGCAGGAGACGCTTGAGTGCGGCCTGCCCGTCAACAAAAAGGCACTGCCGGCGCAGTTTGCGTATGAGGAGAGCGAGCTTGGCGAGGACGGGGGACAGTTTTATACCAGTTCTTCGTCAAAGGACGGCAGGGGCTATAAACTGACGATCTATCCGGTGGAACAGGACGGCATCGACAGACTGGAGCGCTGGATCGCAGAGTCGGATACGCCTTATCTGAACAACGCGGTGCTCGAGGAGGCTGTCTATAAGGAGGGCGCGGCGTATCTCGAGGGCAGACAGGATATCGACACGGCGGTGAAGGCGGTTGCGGACAGCGTGGAGATCTATTTGTATGAATAAAGTTAGAGAAAGATTAGAGAATGTTATGCTATGATATGGATATACAGATACGCATATGGAGGTAGATCATGAGAAAGAGATCAATGTTTACGAGACTGGCAGCCCTTATGACGGCTACGGCAGTCGGGATCACTGCGGTGGGCTGCGGCGCGAAGGAGCAGTCAGAAAGCGAGACAGGTACACAGGCAAGTATCACGGAGGAGAACCCGTCCGATACAGGGCAGGAAGGGGCAGAGGACAACAATGGCATGGGGCGCTATGTGGAGAAGACTGTCTTTGAGTGCGAGTACTGGGAGAAGGTGGAGGCACAGACATTGCAGGACGGGCGGATCCTGTTCGTGAACAGCGCCACCGGTCAGATGTTTGTGTCAGGGGATGGCGGCGATACATGGGAGATTGAGCCAGGCGACGCGTTCAAGGCATTTACAGACGAGCACTATACGGTCTCGACAGCCATATCAGGGGACGGGACGTTTGCCCTGGTCTGTATGGATCTGCCGGAAGGCGCACCGGAGAACAGCGTGGATTATGAGTACAAACTGTACATTTATCACACGGACGGCACGACAGAGCAGATTTCCGTAGAGCTGCCAGATGCAGATTCGTATCTTTCTGAGGCGGTGTTTGACGATCAGGGCGGTCTGTACGTCTATGCTTCCGGCTGTAAGTACATTTACAAGGTCAATATCGATGAGGGTACGGCGGAGAAACTGACGGAGCTGCAGGATCAATGCTGGCTGATGAAATGCGAAGGTTCTGTTCTGATGTGCGGAACCAGCGGCAGGCTTTTTCTGTATGATCTGGAGAAAAAGAGTTTTATTGAGGACGAGACGCTTGATAATTTCGTCGAGGAAACGTATGGTGACATGGCATGGACAGGCGCGGGATATACAGTGTATCCATTTCTTGGCAAGGAGGACACGGTCTATCTGGCGGGCGAGAAGGGACTGTACCGCCATGTCATCGGCGGCAGCGCGGTGGAGCAGGTGATCGACGGCGGTCTTTCGTCCCTGAGTGTTCCGTCACATCTGGTCATGGCGATGATGGTAAATGACCAGAATGAATTTCTGACCGCATACAGTGACGGCAAGTTTGTCAAATCGGTGTACGATGCGACCGTGTCGACGGTACCGAACGACAAGATCGTGGTCTACAGTCTGAATGATGATGATGTGGTGAGGCAGACGATCGCGGCTTACCAGGCACAGTATCCGGACTTTTATATCGAATACCAGGTCGGTATGGATGAGGGCGGCGTCACCAGAGAGGATGCGCTCAAGAAGCTGAACACACAACTGCTGGGCGGCAGCGGACCGGATGTCATCATGCTGGATGGTATGAATATCGACACGTATGCGGAGAAAGGCGTTCTGATGGATCTGACGGACATCGTTGACGAGGCGGATCAGAGCGAGGGATTGTACAGGAATCTGGTCGACGATCTGAAGATTGATGACAAAACGTATGTGATCCCTACTGTTTTTGCGATCCCGTTCGTGGTGGGCAGGAAGGATTATGTGGACAATATCAGCGATTATGAGTCGATGGCAGATATGGTGGAGCGTGCGCGGGACGCGTACCCGGATAAAAACCTGTTGACGGTGTTCTCGGCGGAGGGCATTATGAAGCGTTCGGCAGTGATCTGCGCGCCGTCATGGAAGGATGACAAAGGACAGCTTGACACGCAGAAGATCAGGGAGTTCCTTGAGCAGACAAAGCGGATCTATGACGCGCAGATGAATGGTGCATCGGCAGAGACCGTCGAGATGTACCAGCAGAATTTTCTGAGCGCAGATGAAAACGGACAGCGGTATGAGGACGGCAAATATTTCCGAATGGTGAACGATGCGCTTTATCTGATGCAGGAGTGCCCATTTGCTTACGGACAGATGCTGACGGCATATAATTATCAGAGTCTCGCGTCTGTGCCGCGGGTAGAGGGCTTTGATGACACTGTGCTCAAGCCGTTGAACGGACAGAGCAGCAACGTGTACCAGCCGTTATCCATCGTGGGGATCAACGCGGCGACGAAAAATCCCGATGTGGCGAAGCAGTTCGTGCGCCTCATGCTCAGCATGACCGTCCAGAGTGCCATGGAGTTTGGTGTTCCTATCAACAAAAAGGCGCTGGCGGCAAAGTATGCGTATGACGAGAGCGAACTCGGCGAGGACGGCTCCCAGTCGTCGGTCGTGATGTCAGATGCAGACGGACTGGCGTTTGGCTATAACATCTATCCTGTGGATCAGGAGGAGATCGCCCAGTTGGAGAAGTGGATCGCAGCGCTTGACACGCCGTATCTGTCCGACACTGTGCTCGAGGAAGCCATCTACACGCAGGGTACAAAGTACCTAGAGGGCAGGCAGGACATCGACGCGGCAGTGAAGGCGGTCGCGGACAGTGTGGAGATCTACTTATATGAATAAGTGCAATAGGAATAGACGCAGAGAGCTTGGCTATTTCCTGCTTTTTATCGGTATGAGCCTTGCCGGGGTGTCGGTCTTTGTGCTGATCCCGTTTGCGGATGTAATACGGCGCTCCTTCATGACAGTCATGTCAGGGGAGTTTGCAGGGCTGGACAATTATAGAACAGTGATCGGTAACCAGGCGTTCCGGCTGGCAGTGGGAAACACGCTCCATTTCGTGGGCGTGGCGATCCCGCTGCTGGTCGTGATCAGTCTGGCGGCAGCGCTGGTGCTGAGCAGGATCCGTGATATCCGAGTCATCAAAAGCCTGTATCTGTTCCCGATGGCGCTGCCGACAGCCACCGTCGTCATTGTGTGGCGGATGTTTTTTTACAGACAGGATTTTGGCAGCCTTGTCGTCAGCTATCTGTGGAAGAATACCGGGTACACGATCGTGCTGTGGCTTGCCGGGATCGCGGGGATCCCGAACGAGCTTGTCGAGGCGGCGAGGGTGGACGGCGCAAATGGATTGCAGTGTCTTCTCTTCGTGAAGCTTCCCTGTCTGAAGGGCAGTGTCTACACGATCGTGATCTTATCGTTTCTGAATTCCATGAAGATCTACAGGGAGGCGTATCTTGTAGGAGGTTCTTATCCGGGAAGGGACATCTATCTGCTGCAGCACACGTTCAACAACTGGTATGTCAATCTGGAATTTGACAAGATGGCGGCGGCGAGCGTGATGGTGGCGGGAGTGCTGTTTGTGTTTATCCTGCTGTTTCAGCATTACAGTCAGAGATAAGGAACTGTAGAAAAATAGGGGCGTTCTTGAAACAAGGAGACTTGAAGTGGGGATAAAAAGGTTTCTGCGCATGGCGTCGGAGGCGGTGACAAAGTTCATATTTATAGCGGCAGGCATCGTGATCTGCGCGCCGGTATTTCTCGTGGTGACAGGCTCCGTCATGGGACAGGGGGATCTGTATGAATGCCTGGCGCCGGTTTTTCAGCAGGGGACAGGGTTTGTGTCGTGGAAGCTGATCCCGCAGTATCCCACAGTGGAGAACTACATTCATCTGCTGTTCTATTCGCCGGAGTTTTTCGTGCTGTTCTGGAATTCGGCAAAGCTGGTGTCACTGATACTATTGGGACAGATGTTTGTGGGAGTGCCTGCGGCGTGGGCGTTTGCAACATATCGGGTCAGGGGGAAAAATGTGATCTTTACGATATATGTCGTGCTGATGCTCCTGCCGTTTCAGGTGACGATGCTGTCGAGTTATCTGACACTTGACAGCATGTCGCTGCTCAATACGCACTGGGCAGTCATTCTTCCGGCGGTGTTTGGTACGTTTCCGATCTTTGTGATCTACGGCGGGTTCCGGTCGCTGCCGATCGCCCTGATCGAGGCTGCACGGATCGACGGGGCGGGGGAGCTGCGCATCTTCTGGCTTTTGGGGATCGGTCTTGGCAAGGGAGGGATCCTCTCGGCGCTCGTGCTTGGCTTTCTGGAGTACTGGAACATGATCGAGCAGCCGTTTGCGTTCCTCGAGGACAAGACGCTGTGGCCGCTGTCACTGTATCTGCCGGAGATCAGCTGGACGCAGGCAGGATCCGCGTTTGCGGCGTCGGTGGTGATGCTGGTGCCGGCGGTGTTTGTGTTTGTCATGGGGCAGGACTATCTGGAGCAGGGGATCGTGTATTCCGGCTTGAAAGGGTAGCGTGAAAAGTACAGCGTTTTTCATGATGCTGCAGTGTTGTATGGGAGTATGGAGGATTTGCGCGATGGAAGAAAAAGATGAGGAGAAGCTGATGAGCCGCAGGCGGATGGAGAAATGGATCAGGATCTTTCTGGTCTTTCTGGCATTTGTATGGCTGTGCACGATCATTTCAAAGAGCATCTATGTATCAGGTCTGACGATCGTCAAGGCAGACACGCCGTCGAAAAAATATGTGGAGCACATCGTGGAGGCGGACGGCATCGTGACGACAGGCGGAGAGATCGCGGTCAATACACAGTCAGGCCTTCGGGTGGACAGGATCTATGTCATGCAGGGGGATCCAGTCAAAGCGGGGGATGTGCTGTTTACGATCGATCTGAAAGATATCGCGGATATCATCAGCACAAAAGAGATGGAGCTGGCAAAGCTGCAGCACAGTCTCTCGGATATCCAGGTCAATGCGGTGATCGACGCGCAGAAGAAGGAAGTGGCGATCCTCTGGGCGCAGGAGGATTACGAGACGGCGGAAAAAATGACGCAGACTGCGAAGGAGCGCGCGAAGGAGGCGCTCGACCAGGCGGAGGCGGCGCTAGGGAAGCATCTGGCGGAGCCGGTGCCATACACGTCCGACAGGGCGCGTGGGGAGGCGTGGGAGGATTATCATGGCTGGGTGAACCAGGGATACAGCATATCTGACCAGATCACGGCAAAGGAGCGCGAGATCCGGGATCTGGAGGAACAGCTCGCACAGCTGGGGAAGACGCTTTCAGGGGATGCAGGCGGTGACAGCGCATCCGGCGGAGCAGAGGGCGCAGGATACGGCGCAGATGAGGAGACGGAGGATACCGCTGATACGGGAAGCAGTGAAAGCACGGAGGACAGCGGATCAGAAGCGGACAGTGCTGCAGATGCGAATAAGGATACTGATATCGATATCGACAGCGGCAGCGATACAGGTACAGACGATACGGCAGATTCTGCAGATGAGGAGAATGCGGCGCGCGCAGAGCTGCAGGACCGTATCAGAAGGGCAAATGAAGAGCTGCTCGCACTGCAGGACGCACTGACGAAACATGATAGAAACACAGTGGAACAGCCTGATTATTCAGCGGAAGAGCTGAGGTTTGACGAATGGCAGAACACGCGGCTGGCGCTCGAGGCGGAGGTGCAGAAAGCGAAAGAAAATTACAATGATGTGAGCTATGACCGTGAGGTGACGCTGCGGCAGAAGCAGCGGGATATTGCAAGTGCGCAGGTGACGACAAGAGCGGATTCCACGGCGGCAGTCTGCGAGCTTGACATAAAGCAGGTACAGACCCAGCTGGCAGGTCTTTATGCATTAAAGAAGCAAATGGGAGAGATCAGGGCTGAAAATGACGGGATCATTTCAAAGGTTCAGATAGAGGTCGGAGGCAGGACTACGGATATGGCAGCAGTTTTAATGACAGATGTGCAGCGTCCATGCCAGTTCAAGTTCAGTATCTCAAAGGAGCAGGGGAAGTATGTGCATCTGAATGATACAGTGAACCTCAAGCTGAACGGGCAGACAGGGATGGAAGTCACTGTCGACTATCTCACGGAAAACGCGCAGGGCGGATACGACCTGATCTGCATGCTTCCTGAAGGTGTAGGAAAACCCGGCCTGAGCGGGAGCATAGAGAGATCGGTGCAGGGGGAATATCATGACCTGACACTTCCGGTCGATGCAGTCTTTGAGGAGACAGGCGGATACTTCATCTATACATTAAATGAAAAGGAGGGCATCCTCGGAAGCGAGTACTATGCCGAGAAGATCAAAGTGCAGATCAAAGACAAAAACGACAGGTTTGCCGCGCTGGAAGCCGGGACGGTCAGCGGGGATACCAAAGTGATCACATACGCGACAAAGGAGCTGAAGCAGGGCGAGAGTGTGCGTCCGCAGGATAAATAAAAAGATTATAATTATTTTATTTGCCATTTTCTGACAAAACTAATATACTAATGTATGATATCGCAGAATACTGCTGCAAAATATTATGTAGATGGAGATGGGTCAAATGAAGATAATTGAAAAACAGACGTTTGATGAGGAGAGAGCATTGTATGGAAGCAGGGACGTGATCATACGCGAGTGTTCCTTTGACGGGCCGGCGGACGGGGAGAGCGCGGTCAAGGAGGCATCGGACATACAGGCGGAGAAGTGTTTTTTTAACCTGCGCTATCCGTTCTGGCATGTACATGGCCTTGGCATTCACGATTCCGAGATGACACCGATGTGCCGCGCCGCGCTGTGGTATTCGGACCATATAGAGATCACCGGAACCAAAATGCATGGCATCAAGGCGCTCAGGGAGTGCAGTGATGTGGTGATCCGCGGCTGTGACATCATATCGCCGGAGTTTGGATGGTCAGTCGACAATATTATTATGGAAGATTCTGCCGCGGAGAGCGAGTATTTCATGATGCGTTCCGGGAATATCACTTTCAGGAATGTGACGTTCAAGGGAAAGTATTCATTTCAGTACATCAAAAATGCAGTGTTTGAGCATTGTACCTTTGACACAAAGGATGCGTTCTGGCATGGTGAAAATGTCGTGGTGAGGGACAGCGTTGTCAAGGGAGAGTATCTTGCATGGTATGCGGACGGACTGACCTTCGAGAACTGTAAGATCATCGGCACCCAGCCGCTGTGCTACTGTAAAGGTCTGAGGCTGATCGACTGCGAGATGATAGACACAGACCTCTGTTTTGAGAAGTCAGATGTGGATGCCACGATCACAACGCCGGTCATCAGTATCAAGAATCCCCTTTCAGGCACGATCGTCGTACCCTCGGTGGGGGAGATCATCATGGATGATGAGAATGCGGAGGGTGAGATCAGGGAATTGCTAAAAACTGCAAATAATGGTTGAAAAAGCCTGCGAAGTGTGCTATGGTTAAGAAAAGCAACGGTTTTTTGAATTTATAGGAGGTATTTAGTTATGAAGAAAATGTTGGCTATGGGACTTGCCTGCATGATTGTGCTGGCTCCCGCAGTTTCTGTGAATGCGACAGAGCTTCCGCCAGCAATTTGTCATGCCGGCGGATGCAATCTCGGCGATTGTTTCAGGGATCTGGACTGTGACGGTATCTGCGGCGATCATTATTTTGTAGATCAGAACGCTGATGGTATCTGTGATTTCCACTGCTACACGGACGCGAATTATGACGGCCTGTGCGATTATTATGTGGATGCGAATGCGGACGGTATCTGCGATCACTGCCATGACCATGGAAAGCCGGTACAGTCTACATATTACGGAGGAAGCAGCTACAGTACAGGTACATACTATGGCGGATATTATGGAGGCTGCCACAGCAGAAGAAGCGGACATCACAGGGGACACTGCTAGAATATATCCATAAAGCAAAGCGCACGAACTTTGCGAGTAACGATAGACCCAGTTTCGACAAGGAGGACAAAATGCAGCATACCATGAATCATCTACTAAATCTGATAACTGACCGGAAAGGTGTGATTGTCCTCAGTATGCAATAAGGATCTTTTTATTGTAGTCAAAATGATGTGGATAAAAACACCTTTCTATGAGGTGTTTTTTTGTTACCGGAATATGGGACAGAAGGACGCCAGGATCTTAATTATAGAAGGAGTTTTTTATGATCACAATATATGGAAAATATACGAATGCGGTCGTATATACGACCGACAATGAGCAGTATGCCATCGATGACTATGCCAGAAAACAGCTGCAGATGATCTGCGACCACCCCAGTGCCGCGGGCAGCAGGATCCGTGTGATGCCGGATGTCCATCCGGGCAAGGTGGGAACGATCGGGCTGACCATGACAGTGGGCAGGGCATTGATGCCGAATCTTGTCGGCGTAGATATCGGCTGCGGCATGACGATCGTTAAGATAAAGACGAAAGGGATGGAGTGTCAAAAGCTGGATACGGTCATCCGCGACAATGTTCCGGTCGGCGGGGCGGTCAGAAGGACATGTCATAAGCTCAGTGATAAGACCGCACTGCACAGACTGCACTGCCATAAAGTGATCGATGAGTCAAAGGCAGAGCGCAGTATCGGGACGCTGGGCGGCGGCAATCATTTTATCGAAGTGGACAGGGATGAGGAAGGTGCCTTCTACCTCGTGATCCATTCTGGCAGCCGCCATCTGGGGATGGAGGTGACAGAGTATTATCTCAAGGAAGGTCAGAGAGTGTCGCAGATGAGGAAGGAGGGGTACGCCCCGTATGATCTGACCTGCCTGGACGGAGACCTGCTTGAAAAATACCTGCAGGATCTGGAAGTTGTGCAGGAGTTTGCCAGACTGAACAGGGAGGCTATGGCGGATGAGATCGTGCGCGGTATGAAATGGAAGGTGCTGGACAGCTATACCTGCATTCACAATTACATCGACTTTTCGGGGGATGTCCCTCTGCTGCGAAAGGGCGCCATCAGTGCAAAGGCGGGAGAGCGGGTCGTCATTCCGATCAATATGCGCGATGGGATCATACTGGGGACAGGACTCGGAAATGAGGAGTGGAACTGTTCCGCGCCGCATGGCTCCGGGCGGGTCTACAGGCGTTCCGAGGTGAAAGAGCACCATACTGTCTCAGAATTCAAGAAGGCGATGGAAGGGATCCATTCCATCTGCGTCAACAAGGATACGCTGGATGAGTCTCCGTTTGCATACCGGAAGATGGAGGATATGCTGCGGGTGGTCGGCGAGACGGTCACTGTGGACAAGATCATCAGACCAGTCTATAACTTTAAGGCGGGCGGGGAAAGATAAATGAATGATATAGATAAAGAACAGGATCCGGGAAGGAGGATGACTATGGTGATAACGATCAGCCGGGAGACCGGCAGCGGGGGACATACGATCGGGAAACTGCTGGCGGAAAAGCTCGGGTACGCGTTTTATGACAAGGAGATTGTGGCTTCTGCGGCGGGGGAGATGGGGATTGACGAGAAGCTCATACTGGAAAATGGAGAGAACATGTCCGATCAGGATTACATCGATATGAAGAGCGGATTCATACCGCATTGCAGGAAACCGGAGGTGCCTTACGAGGAGATCAGGGAGGCACAGGACAGGGTGATCAGGAGCATTGCGGACAAGGGAAACTGCATCATCGTGGGGCGCGGGGCTGATTTCATTCTCCGGGGGCGCAGTGATGTGATCAATGTGTTCATACACGCAGACATGGAGCACCGTGTTAGGCGGGTTCAGCGGCATGAAGGTGTGACGGGGCAGGAGGAGCGCATCAGAAGGGAGCTTGAGAGGAAGGACCGCTCGAGGACGATGTATTACAGGTATTTTACGGAGGAAGAGTGGGGAAGGGCTGAGAACTACACGATCGCACTCGATACCGGCGTCTTCACAAAGACGCAGTGTGCGGAACTGATCATCAGGGCGCTGGAGCTGCGCGCCAAAACGAAAAGCGTTTAAAATAAATGCTTGTCATATCAAAACGATTGCGATACAATAGTTCATGAATGTTTTATCAGCCAGAAAAAATAAACAGCTTTAACGATTTAAGGCGCTGAAAGGGAGTAAGAGAGATGAACAAAGAATATTCTCCAAAGGACATTGAGAAAAAATGGCAGGATATCTGGGACAGGGAGGAGGCGTTCAGGGCCGGTGTGGACAAGACAAAGCCAAAGTACTATGCATTGGTAGAGTTTCCGTATCCGTCAGGGCAGGGGCTTCATGTGGGGCATCCGAGACCCTACACGGCCATGGATATCGTATCCAGAAAGCGCAGGATGCAGGGCTACAACGTACTGTTTCCCATGGGCTGGGATGCGTTTGGACTGCCGACAGAGAATTATGCGATCAAGAACAAGATCCATCCTAAGATCGTCACGAAGAACAATGTGGAGCATTTCAAGAACCAGCTGAAGGCGCTCGGCTATTCATTTGACTGGTCAAAGGAAGTGAACACGACAGACGAGAAGTATTACAAGTGGACACAGTGGATCTTTTTGCAGCTGTTCAAGAAAGGGCTTGCGTACAAGAGCGAGATGCCGATCAACTTCTGCACGTCATGCAAGGTGGGACTGGCCAATGAGGAGGTCGTGAACGGCGTGTGCGAGCGCTGTGGCTCCGAGGTCATCAGAAAGATGCAGTCCCAGTGGATGCTCAAGATCACGGACTACGCTGACAAGCTGATCGAAGGACTGGATCATGTGGATTATATCGAGAAGGTCAAGGTGTCACAGAAGAACTGGATCGGCCGCTCCGAGGGTGCGGAGGTCGAGTTCAGGATCAAGGATAAGGATGAAACGCTCCTGATCTACACAACGAGGCCGGATACGCTGTTCGGCGCTACGTATATGGTAATCTCTCCGGAGCACCCGCTGATCGAGAAGTATAAGGCTGAGATCGCCAACTATGATGAGATCGCAGCTTACCGTGAGCAGGCTTCCAGAAAGTCGGATTTTGAGCGCACGGAGCTTGCAAAGGACAAGACAGGCGTGTGCATCAGGGGCATTTCGGCGGTCAATCCTGTCAACAGTAAGGAGATCCCGGTGTGGGTGTCCGATTATGTACTGATGTCATATGGTACTGGCGCGATCATGGCAGTTCCGGCACATGATACGAGAGACTGGGATTTTGCCAGAAAGTTCGGACTGCCCATCATAGAGGTGGTAGCCGGCGGCGATGTGCAGAACGAAGCGTTCACGGATGTCGCGACCGGAAAACTCTGCAATTCCGGCTTTTTGGACGGGATGGAGGTGAAGGACGCAAAAGAAGCCATAACAAAGTGGCTCGAGGAAAAGGGGATCGGGCGCAGAAAGGTCAACTTCAAACTGCGCGACTGGGTATTCTCGCGTCAGCGCTACTGGGGAGAGCCGATCCCTGTCGTGAAATGTCCCTGCTGCGGCTATGTCCCTCTCGATGAGAGCGAGCTGCCGTTAAGGCTTCCGGAGGTCGAGAGCTATATGCCTACCGACACAGGGGAGTCACCGCTTGCGGCGATGCGGGACTGGGTGGAGACGACCTGTCCGAAGTGCGGCGGCAAGGCGGAGCGCGAGACAGACACCATGCCGCAGTGGGCAGGCTCTTCATGGTATTTCCTGCGGTACATCGATCCGGACAATGACAGGGAATTTGCGTCGAAGGAAGCGCTCGAGTACTGGATGCCGGTAGACTGGTACAATGGCGGCATGGAGCACACGACACTCCACCTGCTGTACTCGAGATTCTGGCACAAATTTCTCTATGACCAGGGTCTGGTACCGTGCAGCGAGCCATATATGAAGCGCACCTCGCACGGCATGATCCTCGGTGAGAACGGCGAGAAGATGTCCAAGTCGAGAGGCAATGTGGTCAATCCCGACGATGTGGTCGACGAGTTCGGTGCGGACACGCTCAGGACCTACGAGATGTTCATCGGTGCGTTTGACCTGAGCGCGGCGTGGAGCATGGAGGGCGTGAAAGGCTGCCGGCGTTTCCTCGACCGCGTGTGGAAACTGCAGGACATGCTCGTCGATGGCGAGGGATACCGCCCGGAGATGGAGACCAGGATGCACCAGACCATCAAGAAGGTTTCAGGCGATTTTGAGGGACTGAAGTTCAACACAGCGATCGCGGCGATGATGGCGCTTGTCAATGATTTCTACAAGGCAAACAGCGTCACGAAGGACGAGTATGCGACACTGATCCTGCTGCTCAATCCGGTAGCGCCGCATATGACGGAGGAGCTCTGGGAGATGTACTTTGGAAACGGCAGGGTTTACCAGCAGAAGTGGCCGGAGTATGACGAGGCAAAGACCGTGGAGTCCACCGTGGAGATCGCGGTGCAGATCAACGGCAAGGTAAAGGCGACGCTGATGGTAGGGCTCGATGAGGAAGAGTCTTCCGTGAAGGAAAAAGCGCATGCGATTCCGGTGATCGCAGAGCTCACGGCAGGGAAAAATATTGTCAGGGAGATCTATGTGAAGGGCAGGATCCTGAACATTGTTGCAAAATAGGGAAAATAGGAAATAACGGTGTGGGGGTAAAATGAACAGCGATATTTTGGAGCCGATGAATCACAGGGAGATCGAATACAATGCCAAAAAACTGTCGGGGTGCGATATCCCCGGCAGTCCTGCGTGTGACCAATCCCTGCTGGAGTGGCTGGACGAGACGGGAAAGCGCGTGTTTGACGAGGATCTGGTGATGGATTACGGCACAGACTGCCTGAGGCTCTATCTGCTGTTTGAGAAGACGCCCAAAGAGAACGATGCCCCCTGTTATGACAGCTGGAATGAGGGGGCGCTGGAAGGGATATATAAGTTTCTCGGCAGGTACAGAAGAGTGATCCTGGCCGCAGGCGAGTGGAACAGGCGCGGCAATTATGCGGTATTGGGTCTGGAAACGATGGAGAGGGCTTTGAAGGAGACGGAGGAAACGATCAGAAAATGCATCAGCCGTGGGAATACCATGCCAAACAGGCATCATATCGTGTCCGCGCTGATGAAGCTCCTGAACGTGTACCAGAAAGAGCTGAGAACGGGTGAGATCATGACCGCACTGCATGCCCATGCAGTCGCGACAGCTGTCCCGCACAGTGCCGCCGCACCTGCGGCAGATGAGGAGCAGGAGGAGCAGGTGAATGCCGGTGTGGAGAGACTGTGTCAGGGATTTATCGCGCTCATGGCGCCGTATGCACCGGATCTGTCGAAGATCTTATGGATGGCGGCAGGTATCCATAGAATGACCAGGTAGGAGAAACCGGAAATATACATAAAAAATTTTGGAAATTGTCTATACAATTTCCTTTTTTTGTGTTATATTAATAATAATTGAACGGGTTACATAAAAAGTATACAAAATAAAAAATATTGTGATGCGAAAAGGTGTGATCAATGGGAAATAGCAATAGGGATTACGACGGCTGCAGCACTGGTTACGACCCGAGAGCAGTGGAGCATGATCTGCAGATCATCAGTCAGCTGGCGCCTGGTATGATCTATAGTAAAAAGAAGCTGACAATGCAGCAGGCACAGGAGATCTATTATAAGATAAAGAAAGAAAACATACAATTTCAGAGTGACACAGGCGAGGAGTTCCTCCTGAGCCTGTATGAGAATATGACAGACGCACAGATCCAGGAGATCAACAGGGCGGTCCGGCGGAAAAGGCAGAAACGGCAGAACAGAAGACAGCTGCTCAGGATCAACAGAAGGATCGCGTGCGCGGTGTCGGCGGTGGTGCTGGCCTCCTCCATATTGTGTATCAACTGGAGCTTGCTGATGGATCTCAGGACGAATCATCAGACAAAAAAGCTGCAGGAGAAAATGCAGGCGGCGTCAGCTGCCCCGATATCTGCCGGCGGTCCGGATGCCGCGGCTGCGGCAGATCCGGAGACAAAGACATCGACGCCATCTGGCGGGACAGCGCTTTTGACAGGGCAGGGTGATGTGTCTGCAGAAAGTCAGCCCGACAGCAGGATCCTGCCCAAATTTGCGCAGTTATATGAGGAGAATCCGGATCTGGCCGGGTGGCTCAGGATACCGGGGACGAAGATTGATTATCCAGTGCTGTCGAGGGCGGGGGATAACGATTATTATCTGGACAAAAATTTCAGGCAGCAGCATGACAAGAACGGGTCGCTGATACTGGACTGCAGAAACGATATCGAAAGTCCTGTGGAGAGCGGCATGGCGCCGGTGAGGCAGAACCTCATCATATACGGCCATAACATGAGGACCGGTGTCATGTTCGGAACGCTGAAGGATTATAAGGACCGGTCTTTCTGTGAGGAACATATGACGATCCTGTTTGACACATTGTATGAGGAGTGTGAGTACAGGGTTGTGGCAGCGATGCTCAGCGCTGTGGCATACGAGGACGAGGATGTATTTCGCTACTATGATGCGATCGACATCAGTACGGAGGAGAACTTCAACGCATTCTGGGAAAATGTGAGGGACAATGCGATCTATACGACAGATGAGCCGGTCGCATACGGTGATACCTGCCTGATCCTGTCCACCTGTGATAATTATACGGAAGACGGACGGTTCGTGTTGATCGCGAAGAAAATGTGAGGCAGAATATAAATAAGGAATCAATAAGAGGGGATTTATCATGTATCGGAGATTAAAAAACATATTGGGAGTAAGCCTGATGGCGCTGGCGGTCGTCATATCGCAGATACCGATGCCGGAGTCACAGGCAGTGTTTAGGGAAATGACAGAGTCAGAGCTGCAGGTCGATGATGCCTCGGCACATGTGGTGACGTTCAGCATGAATGGCGGGACTTTTAAGGGCGACTACAACGATTACAGTTTCCGGGATAAAACGCCGGTGCTCGTCATTGATGACGGAAGATCGATCAGCAGTTTCCCGGATGACAGATATGCGTCGTATTCCGGCTACAGGACTGAGGCAGATACCTGGTATACGGATCAGGAATGCCTGACAGAATATGATGCGGGCAGCTCTGTGACAAAGAGTATCACATTATACAAGAAATGGTACAACATCACGACAGACGGAACGGAACTGGCGGAGAAGGGATTTCATATCAGTGCTGATGGAACTGTACTGTACCGGTATGACGGGGAGGAGCCGCTCGTGGAGATACCGGCGTCGGTGACGACGATCGCTGACGGTGCGTTTGAGGATCTCGCCGGGGATGTGAGGGGGATCGTGCTTCCAGCCGGTATCAGAAAGGTTGAAGACGACGCATTTCAGGGGATGAAGAACAGCAGCATCGTGTATCTCTTTGATTCCGATACGGCGTCGTCAAAGGATTTTGGAAAACAGCTCGCAGACAGATATGAACAGCTGGTATACAGCGATTATCTCGATCCCGAGAAGACGGAAGCGATCGCGGGGATCAGCTACCTCAGCGATACACCGCAGGAAGAGGGGGCGGAATCGCCGGATAACAGTGATAAAGTGACTGACAATGAAAACGGTTCATCGGAGAGTGATGAGACCAGTACGACAAAGGAAGAAGAGGATTCAGAAGGTGATGACAGTTCCTCCGGGAGCGAAAGCACAAAACCGGCAGAGGGTGACGGGACAGATAACGACAGTAACCCGCCGGAGAGCAGCAGTACAGAAGGCGGCGATGAGTCAAAGCCCCCTGTTATCGAGGTCGAACCAGACGAGAAGTTTACAGTGACATTTGATACAGGTATTGCTGATGTGGATGGAGAGAAGCGCGAAGTGCTCAAAGGAGAGACGATCTCTGAACTTGTATCCATAGATGGTGACGAGCCAAGGATCCTGAGAAAGGGAATTTATCAGATCAAACAGGATGACAAAAAGCAGGAGACCGTGTACACATTCAAAGGCTGGTACAAGGACAATGCCTGCACGGCGGAGTGGGATTTTTCCGAGAACCGCATAGAAAAGGACACGACGCTCTATGCAGGCTGGGACAGACAGACGAGGGCATATTTCTATGTGACCTACAGTGTGGCACAGGGCGATGGGAGCGCTGCCGACATGCCGGACAGACAGAAACTGTACGAGGATGAGAAGCTTGAGAAGCCTGCAAGCACGCCTTCCATAGCGAACAAGACCTTCAAGGGCTGGTATACAAGTGCCTCCGGCGGGTCAGAGTACACATCGTGGGGAAAGCCGGTGACAGCAGATCTGACACTCTATGCCCGCTTTGAGGGAAAGGCAGATACCAATACAAAGACCAACACAGTCACATTCCATATGAACGGAGGCGGATTCACAGGGACATATAACGGAAGCTCTTACACGAACGCGTCAAGTCTGACGGCGAAGATCACGGCAGGGCAGAAGATCGCGGCTGCAGTGTATCCGGAAAATGGCAATGGGACGTCAAATGCCTTTCAGTATTCCGGTTTCACGACAGACACGAACTGGTACAAGGACAAAGAATGTCTCGAAGCCTACAAAAATGACACAGCCCTGAACGGTGATATCACATTATATAAGAAATGGTATCACACATCGTCGGGATTTACGATGAATTCATCCGACAATGTATTGTACAGATACAGTGGAAGCGTGGAGAATGTCACGATACCGGATTCCGTGACGGTGATCGGCAGCGGCGCGTTTGCCAGCGTGGGCGGTATCTCCAGCATCATTCTGCCGGACAATATTGCTGAGGTGAAGGAGAATGCATTCAGCGGTGTCGACAAGATCTCAAAGGACATCATCATCACGGGAAAGACAGAGAAAGCCCGGAATATGGCAAAGAAGCTCGCCGGCCAGTATACCAGGCTGGTGTACGAGGATACAGACACATCGGAGGACGGTTCTGTTGTGATCACCAGGACCGCAACGGGCAGTATCAAACTCGGGGCGACACTCTCCGGGAATGGCGGATCTGCAGGGGACAGCACGGCTGCTGTGTCGGATACGGCGGCCAGGACAGGGACGATCGTTCTCGGAGCAAACAGTGCCGGTGCGACAGCCGGTACCGGCGCGCAGACAACAGTGGTGTCACAGCCCGAGGCTGGCAGCCAGAATACGGCGGCGGAGCAGGATAAACTGCAGAGCACATCCGGGTCATCCGCATCGGTAGCACAGGGAACAAAAACGACGCAGAAGCAGAATGCGGTGTCTGCGAGCGCGCCAAAAAGCACACAACATGTAAAAGATTCCACACCAAAGACAGGAGATCCTTTACAATACCGTATGCTGATCGTATGCGCGATGTTCTCGGTCGGCGTACTGCTCATTCTTACCGGGAATGGAAAAAAGAAGAGATTTTCTGCATCTTAGCGATATCATCGGAGGTTGAGTATTTTTTCAGGACAGAGAAGATAAGCTCAACCTCCTCTTTTTGAAAGGAGATGTTGTTTTCCCTGCTCAGTTTGCTCAGGGACATCAGAAAAGCCATCATATTTTTCTGGCGCTCCTGCTGTGTACCGCTGCTGTTGATCGAAGCGCTCTGCACAAACATTTTGTCGAGAAAGTCCAGCTTGGCCCTGTCGATATTCTTCAGTTCCGGATCATTCATCCATTCATTGTTGGTTTCCATTATCATTCCCTCCAAATAGCTTCATCATTTCCATTATTTCGCTGATATTGAATCCGTTTGCGTTCTCGCCTCCGGAAGACAGGTTTTCCATCATAGAGCCGATATCCATATTGGCGTTTGCGTCGGGGTTCAAAGACTGGAAAAGTTCCATCATCTGCTGCATTTCGCGCACATTTTTCATCGTCCTCATAGCAGATAATATCTGATTGAAACTTTTTTCCTCGCCCGGGGCAAGATACCTGTGGACTGCCTTATATATCGTTTCAAGGTTTTCTGCCATGTCGGCATTTGGCCTTGTCTTACTATCCAGACTGCTGGCGTGGATCCCGCTTGCAAATCCGGGTGTTTTCCTGTTGATCTGTGACAGTGTGTACTTGAATTCCATATATTTGATCAGAGCAGGCAGCATCCGGAAGTGATCTGTGTCCATAAAGGGCAGAAGGGATTTTAAGATCTGGATGTGATTCGTGGTATAGAAGTGGTCAAAAGCCAGCACGTAATCGTTGTCCTCCATGATAAACCTCCATTTTTCCTACCATAATCATATATATGAAAACCCGGTATTGATTATGCACAGGCCTCTAAGGGAAGAGGACTCTTCCCTGCCCGATCTGCAGTGTGCGGGGGTCCGCACATACGGACCCCCGGGAGTCAGGATCTTAGCAGCATCCGCATCCGTTGCCGCATCCAAATCCGTTGCCGCCACAGCAGCAGAGCAGGAGGAGGATCCAGATCCAGCTGCCGCATCCGTTGTTGTTGCTGTCGCAGCCACAGCCGCATCCGTTGTTGCCGAAGAACCCATTGCCGCATCCGCCGCAGCAGGAAAGAAGGATCAGGATCCAGATCCAGTTATTTCCGCCGTTGTTGCCGCAGCCGCAGCCGCACTCCGGCATCGTATTTGTTTGGTTGCATCCGCAATGGCTTGCTGATAATTCGCTCATGTTGAGTACCTCCGAAGAAGCTTTTTTCTATACTATATGACAGCGTGCAGAAAGTGTTCCGGAAAATTTTTGATCACAGCATCTAAATTTGTCGTGAAATTTAATAAAAAGCTTGAAATTGACTGAAAATATAGTACAATAAAGATGTATGTGCAAATATTTATGTTAATAACAAAACAGGATAGACAGAAAGGGCGATAGAATGGCGGAAATAAAATGGACTGTTGAGGGCAGGCGCTTTAGAAATGCAGGGGAATACCAGGCGGCGCTGCGCGACAAAGAGCTTATTGATTCCATTACTGGCAGTCTGGACTTGGACAATCCAAAGGACATTGAAAAGCTGTATCTGGAATTAAAGAATGGCAAATATACATTTGAATCCATCGTGGGCAGACAGTTCGACGATAATATCTATGAGCTGTATCAGCGGATCAAGGCGGAGGAGCGGGCGAAAGCGGAGGAAAAAACAGCCCGGAAGGAGAAGAGAAGACAGCAGGCCGAAAAGATCAGGAATCTCTCCAGATCCTCCAAAAAACAGAATAAACAGGAGCACAGGGCAAGGCTGGAAGATTTTGACAAGGATATGCAGCGGCAGATCGTGGCTGTTCTCAGAAAGAAGGAGCAGAAGCGTAAAATGCTGATCGCGGGCTGTCTGTTTATGTGCATCGTCAGTTTTGGGTATCTGGGAGCATATTATCAGGTATCTGCAAAGAGTGCAAAGGAGTTCGAGGAACTGTCCGCCCTGAAGGAAGCGGGGGCGCAGTATTCCGGGACGAAGGAGGTCAGGGTACATCTCACCGATGAGACCATTGAGACACCGGACATCCTGCCGGAGTATGCTCTGGTCCATCAGAAGAACCAGAGGCTGATCGGATGGGTGAAGATCGATGATACGGTCGTTGACTACCCTGTCATGCAGACAGTGAACAATGAGTATTATCTGGATCACAATTTTAATCAGGAGGAGGACAGGAACGGCTGCATCTTCATGGATTATCAGTGCGACGTGGTCCGGGGCTGTGATAACATCATATTGTATGGGCACCATATGAAATCCGGCAAAATGTTCGGGACATTGAATAAATACAGCAAAAAATCCTACTATGAGGAGCATCCCGTCGTACAGTTTGACACGATCTATGAAAAGGGGACCTACCAGGTGATGTACGTGTTCCGCTCCAAGGTATACTCGGAGGAGGATGTGACGTTTAAATATTATCAGTTTATCAACGCTGCTTCGGAGAAAGAATTTAATTCTGCCATGAACGAGATGGCTGCGCTGTCACTCTACGACACAGGAGTGACTGCCGTGTATGGCGATAAGCTTCTGACGCTCTCGACATGCGATTACCAGGAGAAGAAAGGGCGGTTTGTCGTGGTGGCGAAGAAGATCAGCTGACTTGACAGAGCCTGCAGGTCTGCTATTAAAATCATGATTAGGAGGAAAAGATATGAAGCTGACGATCACAGGGAAAAAGGGTGCGGATATCCCCAAAGAGTTTGTGGGACTCTTTATCGAGGATATCAATTATGCCGTGGATGGCGGACTATATGCAGAATTGCTGGAGAACAGGAATTTTGAAAGTCTGGAGGCATTTGGGGGAGAGCGCAAAAAGGATTATTGTGTAACGCATGACGGCCTGTATGCGTGGGAAAAATATCCGGAGGACGCGCCGGTGCAGCTCCTGGTCGTGCAGGGGAGCCCTGTGTCCACGAACAATCCGCATTATCTCAGGGTGGAGACAAAGCAGGAGAAGGGCGGGTTCTGCAACAAGGCATACGATGGGATCTATATGCGCCCTGATCTGGGATATACAGTTTCTTTCTACGCGAGAAGCGTCGGGTATCACGGGAAGGTGACAGCTGCCATCGTGAGCGGCGGCGATGTCGTCTGTGAGAAGAGCGTCCAGGTTGAGGCGGCAGACGCATTTGGCTGGAATAAGTGGGTCCGGTATGAGTTTGAACTGTGTGCGGAGCGGGAAGTCCGGAATGCGGCGTTCGTAGTCCTGTTGGAGAATCCGGGGACAGTCGAGTTCGACCACTTTTCCATGATGCCGCAGGATGCGGTGTGCGGGGTGTTTCGGAGAGATCTGGCGGAATGTCTGAAAGATCTGCATCCCGGCTTCCTTCGTTTCCCAGGAGGCTGTGTCGTGGAGGGGTCTACGCTGGCAAACCGCTATCGGTTCAGAGATACGCTCGGAAAGCGGGAGGAGCGCCGTTACAACTGGAACCGATGGGCGACACACGAGAATAACGAGGAGAACGGATACCACAGCGTTTATGCACATTATGGACAGACTTACGGGATTGGCTTTTACGAGTATTTCCTGCTGTGTGAATACCTGGGCGCAAAGCCGCTTCCGGTTCTCGGCGTGGGGCTGGCATGCCAGTACCAGTCGCATGAGAAGGTAGATCCGGATTCGCCGGAGATCTATGAGTATATCCAGGAGTATCTGGATCTGATCGAGTTTGCAAACGGCGATACCGATACGAAATGGGGGGCTGTGCGCGCTAAGATGGGACATGAGGCGCCCTTTGGACTGGAAATGGTCGGTGTCGGAAATGAGCAGTGGGAGGATGGGGAAAGCCGTTTCTTTGAGCGGTATCAGCTGTTCGAGAGGGAGATCCACAAGGCGTATCCGGGGATCCGGCTGGTCGGGACGGCAGGACCTGAGCTGGATTCTGAACGGTTTCATGCGGCGTGGGATTTTTACCGTGCGCATGAGGACGGGGGAAATTTTGTGTACGCGGTGGACGAGCACTATTATATCAGGCCGGAGTGGTTCTTTGGGCACACGGATTATTTTGACGAGGTGCCGCGCGGAACGAAGGTTTTCTTTGGAGAGTATGCGGCGCATTCCACGGACCTTGTCAAACCGATTCCCAGAAAGGCGACGGAGCGGAATACGCTGGAGGCAGCGCTGGCAGAGGCGGCTTTTATGACAGGGATGGCGCGCAACAGCGATGTGGTGGTCATGACCTGCTATGCACCGCTCCTTGCGCGTGTCGGATACACACAGTGGAATCCGGACCTGATCTGGTTTGACGACAGGGATGTCTGCCGCACGCCGAGCTATTATGTGCAGCAGATGTTTGCCGCAAATCCCGGCGATCACAACATTGATCTGGAGATGGACGGGGAGCGCGGACAGCTGCCATGCCAGGCCGCCTATGATGTGGATGCGGGGGAACTGATCGTCAAGATGGTCAATGCGTCGCCAGAGCCGCAAAACGTAACGCTTTCGTATGATAAGGACTGGAAAAGGACGGGTCAGCCTGCAAAGGTGATCCTGCTGGCTGGCAGGGAGCTCTCAGACATCAATACGCTCGGAAGAGAGCTGGTAAAGCCGGAAGAAAAGGCTGTATCACTGGAGAATGGGCAATATCAGATGCCGGCGTATTCCTTTGCAGTATTGCGGATCCCGGTGGAGGCGAAAATATAAAAAAGTAGTTGACAAAACTTATTTTGTGCGATAAAATAAGTTTTGTTCTCTGCGGAAGTGCTGGAATTGGCAGACAGGCAAGACTAAGGATCTTGTGTCGGATACGACGTGTGGGTTCAAGTCCCATCTTCCGCATGAATCATGCTCTGGAATGAAATAGGTTCCAGAGTTTTTTTCATGCGCAGACGATTGTATATGTTGAAAAAGAAAGGGCGATATTATGAGAAGGTTTATGGGATCCATCTGTGTTTTTACAGTCATCGTGCTCTCGGCAGCAGGCTGCGGGGGAAAGGCAGGCCAGGAGGCCGCGGCACCGGTCGTGGAGGATTTTGACGCCATCATGCGCAATGATCCGACACAGGTGATCGTGCGCGATGAGCCGCAGGCAGTCAGCACTGAGACGGCAGAACAGGAGACGGAGAGCTCCGCCGGGGCTGAGACAGAGGCGGTCGTGCCTTACGCGGACCGTATCGCGGGTGAAAACGGCGTCAGTTATAATATAGAAACGGCAGTGTACGAGGAAGGGGCTGTCAGGGTGGAATATCCGCAGCTGACTGGTCTGGCGGATGAGAAAAAGCAGCAGGAGATCAATGAAAAGATCCGAGCCGCCGCAGCAAGCAATATCTTCATGGAAAATTTAAGCTCCTGCGAGTTAACGTACGAGACGGCGACGAAAGGGAGCGGTCTTGTCTCTTTTATATTCAGGGGATCATCGTACTGCCAAAACAGTGCATATCCTGACAACATTGTGAAAACGCTCAACATTGACCTGAATACGGGAGAGAACATCAGGCTGAAGGATTTTGCAGACATTGCCATGGTGGTGAACAGCCTGGAGAACGCCGATGGATACACGATCTTAAACGAAGGCGTCGATACAGCAGATTTCTCGGCTTATCTGAACAATGGAGCCGTGACAGACTATGCCATAACACTTCTGGACTATGATGTGGATCTTGCCAATCCGGAGCTGATCCCGGCAGGGTTTTCGGCGGTCAGGGACAATCATCTGATCCTGTTTGTCGAGGCGGAGCATGCCATGGGAGATTATGTGGAGCTGGAATTTCATGCGGATCTGTAGAACGCCTTTTCGAATCCTGCCAGAAAAATCTGTAGAAATAAAAGAAAAAAAGGAATTTTGAGATCCGCATGGAATATATAAAATAGGGAATGTATCAGCCGCTTTGCGGCATGCGGGGGATTGATATGACAATACGTGAAAACCTTGAACAGTGGGAGAGCGAATATCTGAGTCCATACGCCACGCTCAGCGCCAGGTCCAGAGGCAGGGACAGGGAGGAAGAACAGTGCGATATCAGACCTGTGTTTCAGAGGGACAGGGACAGGATACTCCATTCCAAGTCCTTTCGGCGCCTCAAGGATAAGACACAGGTTTTCCTGTCGCCCGAGGGCGATCATTATAGGACGAGACTGACGCACACGCTCGAAGTGTCACAGAATGCGAGGACGATCGCAAGGGCGCTGCAGTTAAATGAGGAGCTCGTGGAGGCGATCGCGCTGGGGCATGATCTGGGGCATACTCCTTTTGGGCATGCGGGAGAACGCGCCCTGAATGAGATCTGCCCGTATGGCTTCAGGCACAATGAGCAGAGCGTGCGCACGGTGGAACTTCTGGAAAAGGACGGCGAAGGACTGAACCTGACGTGGGAAGTGCGGGACGGGATGCGCAACCACCAGACTTCGAGCATGCCGTCAACACTGGAAGGGAAAGTGGTGCGCTATTCCGATAAGATCGCGTACACATATCATGATATGGATGACGCTGTCAGGGCGGGGATACTGAGAGCGCGGGATATACCGCGGGAGATCGGCGAGATCATCGGGTACAGCCCCAGGGAGCGCCTCAACAATTTCATACACGATATCGTGACGCAGAGCAAGGGGACAGACGATGTGCGGATGTCTGATGATGTGGAGCTGGGAATGCGCAATCTGCGCCGGTTTATGTATGACAAGGTCTACAGCAATTCTGTGGCAAAGTGCGAGGAGAACAAAGCGGTCGCGCTGGTCAAGACATTGTATGAGTACTATATGAGACATACCGATGCGCTGCCGAAGTTCTTTGTGGAACTGGGACTGCAGGGGGAGCCGCGGGAAAAGGTTGTGTGCGATTACATAAGTTCCATGACAGACAGGTTTGCGATCTCTCTGTATGAGGAAATATATATACCAAAATTTTGGATGGGGTATTAGGACTATGTATTATCCAGAGGAACTGATCGAGGAAGTCCGGCAGAAAAGCGATATTGTCGATGTGATCTCCGGCTATATATCACTGCAGAAAAAGGGCAGCAATTACATGTGCTGCTGCCCTTTTCACGGGGAGAAGACGCCGTCCTTTTCCGTGAACCGCGCCAGGCAGATCTACAAGTGTTTTGGCTGCGGTGAGGGCGGCAATGTGATCACTTTTGTGATGAAATATGAGAACTGCACATTTCCGGAGGCATTGAAGATGCTCGCGGAGAGAGCGGGCGTGGCGCTGCCAAAGGCGGAGTACTCGGAGGAGGCAAAGCGGCGTGAGAGCAGGCGGCTGAGATTGCTGGAGGTCAATAAGGAAGCCGCGAAGTTCTACTATGTCATGCTGCGCAATGAGCGGGGGGCAAAGGCAAAAGAATATCTGGACAAGCGTCAGCTCACCGACGGGACGCGCAAGAATTTCGGACTCGGCTATGCGCCGGCAAGGGGCGAGGAGCTGCTGGCTTATCTGCACCAGAAAGGGTACACGGATGATCTGATCCGCGATGTGGGACTTGCCAAGACCGATGAGCGGAGGGGGACAAGAACGCTGTTCTGGAACCGAGTGATGTTCCCGATCCAGGATATCAACCACCGTGTCATAGGCTTTGGCGGCCGTATCATGGGGGATGCGGACGGCGGTCCGAAATATCTGAACTCGCCGGAGACGGAGATCTTTGACAAGAGCAGGAATCTCTATGGCATGAACTATGCGCGCACGGCAAGGACGGGGAATATCATATTATGTGAGGGATACATGGATGTCATCAGCATGCATCAGGCGGGATTTACGCAGGCGGTGGCGTCGCTGGGAACGGCGTTCACGCCCGGGCAGGCAGGGCTGATCAAGAAATACACGAAGGATGTCCTTCTGGCATACGACAGTGACGGCGCGGGCGTGAAGGCGGCGCTGCGCGCGATCCGGATCCTCCGCGATGCGGGGATGTCGGGCAGGATCATCAGCATGACGCCGTACAAGGATCCCGACGAATTCATCAAAAATCTGGGACAGGAAGCTTTTCAGGAGCGGATCGACCATGCAGAGAATTCCTTTATGTTTGAGATCCGGATGCTGGAGCGCGAGTTTGACCTGGGCGACCCGGAGGGGAAGACCAATTTTCACAACCAGATCGCGAGGAAGCTCTGTGACTTTGGCGAGGATGTGGAGCGGGAGAATTATCTCGAGGCAGTGGCGGAGAAATACCACATAGGGTTCGACAATCTGAGAAAGCTGGTCGTCAACATGGCGGCAAAGACGGGAGGCTATGCGGTGCAGGTGACGGAGCGGCCAAAGTCCGGGATACAGAGCAGAAATAAAAACACTCCCGAGGAAAACGCAAAAAAATCACAGCGGCTGCTGCTCACGTGGCTGACAGACGCCCCGCAGCTCTATGCGAAGATCAAGAGCTATATTTCTGCGGAGGATTTTACGATAGCGCTCTACAGCAGGGTTGCAGAGCGGATGTTTGAGGACATCGAGAAGAATGCGCTCAATCCGGCAGGGATCATCAATATGTTTGAGGATGAGAAGGAGCAGAGCGAGGCGGCTTCGCTGTTTACGACGACCCTCCCGGAGCTGGAGAACGAGCAGGCAGAGGAGAAAGCCTTTAACGATATCCTTTATAATGTGAAGAAAAACAGTTATGAATATTACCGGGATCGCTCCGGTGTGGACATCACGGCGCTCAGCAGGATGATCGAGGGGAAAAAAGCACTGGAAGAACTTAACAAAACGCATATTTCTCTAAAATAAGGATAAAAATAATATGGTATGGAGGATTGACCAGAATGGATGAAAACACACAAGCAAAATTTGATGCGAAATTAAAAGAACTCCTGTCGATGGCAAAAAAGAAGAAAAATGTGCTGGAATATCAGGAGATCAGCGATTTTTTCAAGGATATGCCGCTCGAGGAGGAGCAGTTTGAGCGGATTCTGGAGACACTCGAACAGAATAATGTAGATGTTCTTCGCATTACGGATGACGATGATGATCTGCCTGATGATGATCTGTTGCTGGTGGATGATGAAGAGATGGATGTGGAGAATATCGATCTGTCCGTACCAGACGGCGTCGGGATCGAAGATCCGGTCAGAATGTATCTGAAAGAGATCGGCAAAGTGCCGCTCCTGAATGCTGATGAGGAGATCGAACTTGCCAAGAAGATGGAGCTGGGAGACGAGGAGGCCAAGAAAAGGCTTGCGGAGGCCAACCTCCGTCTGGTAGTGAGCATCGCCAAGCGGTATGTCGGACGCGGGATGCTGTTTCTCGATCTGATACAGGAGGGAAATCTCGGACTGATCAAGGCGGTTGAAAAGTTTGATTACAGAAAAGGTTACAAATTCTCCACATATGCGACATGGTGGATCCGGCAGGCGATCACGAGGGCGATCGCGGACCAGGCGAGAACGATCCGCATTCCGGTTCACATGGTTGAGACGATCAACAAGCTGATCCGCGTGAGCAGACAGCTGCTCCAGGAGCTTGGACGTGAACCGACTCCGGAGGAGATCGCGAAGGAGATGAACATGCCCGAGGACCGTGTCCGCGAGATCCTCAAGATATCGCAGGAACCGGTATCGCTGGAAACACCGATCGGCGAGGAGGAGGACAGTCATCTCGGAGATTTTATACAGGATGACAATGTTCCGGTGCCCGCTGATGCGGCGGCGTTCACGCTTTTGAAAGAACAGCTGGTCGAAGTGCTCGACACACTGACAGACAGGGAACAGAAAGTTTTGAGACTCCGTTTCGGCCTTGATGACGGAAGGGCGCGCACGCTGGAGGAAGTCGGCAAGGAGTTCAATGTCACGAGGGAGCGCATCAGGCAGATCGAGGCGAAGGCGCTCAGAAAACTGCGTCATCCTTCAAGAAGCCGCAAACTGAAGGATTTTTTGGATTAGGAGAGCGATCAGATGCTGTTATCGGATAGAATGAGGGCTGTGGCAGGACTTGTGCAGCCCTGTAAAAGTATAGCAGATATCGGCTGCGACCATGGATATGTGGCGATGGAGCTTGTCAGAAGCAAGGTGTGCAGGCATGTGATCGCGATGGATATCAACAGCGGACCGCTGGAGCGGGCAAAGTGCAATATCGCGGAGTATGGCATGCAGGATTATATAGAGACCAGATTGTCGGATGGTGTCAGTGCGCTCAGAGCGGGCGAGGCGGAGGGGATCATCTGCGCCGGTATGGGAGGCAGACTGGTCATGTCGATCCTGGAGCAGGGACGGGAGCTGGTCGGAGGGATGCGGCAGCTCATACTGCAGCCCCAGTCAGAGCTTTCGGAGGTGCGGTGTTATCTGAGAGAGAATGGTTATCTGATCGACAGGGAAGATATCATTTATGAGGACGGAAAGTACTACCCGATGATGCGGGCGCTTCCTGGAGCCTTTGGAAAGCTGGAGCGGCAGATCTGTGGAAATCTGGAACAGAAATGCCGGAAAAGCGGTGTGCACATCAACGGAATCCCTGCATGCAGGCAGCCGTTTGACATCTCGGAGGTCTCAAAGGGGGAGGCGGAGCGGCTGACGAGGGTTCAGGATACATATGGTCCGTGTCTTCTGGCAATGGGACATCCGGTATTAAAGCGGTATCTGCTCTGGCAGAAAGCGAATCTCGAGAATATCAGGCAGAACCTGCTCGCCCGGAAACAGCTGACAGACCGGCAGCAGCGCCGTGCGGAGGAGCTTGATGAAAAGCTGAGTGATATCGTGTTTTGCCTGTATTGTTATTATAAATATAGATGATTTCCTGCAAAATGATGGAGAACACGTATGAAATGTTATGAGGTCATTGAAAAACTGGAGTCCCTGTCCCCGACAGTATTTGCGGAAGCGTGGGACAATATCGGTCTGCTTGCGGGCAGACGCGACAAAGAAGTCAGGACAGTTTTCATCGCGCTGGACGCGACAGACGATGTGATCGAGGAGGCTGTGCGGCTCAGGGCGGATCTGCTGCTCACCCATCACCCGCTGATCTTTAAGAAGCTGGGGTCGGTCAGCACAGATGATTTTATCGGAAGACGGATCTGTGAGCTGATCCGGAATGATATCAGCTATTATGCCATGCACACCAACTTCGATGTGATGGGAATGGCTGATGCGGCGGCTGATGAGCTTTCTCTGAAAGACAGACAGGTATTGAATGTCACTTATGAGGATGAGATCTCCAAAGAGGGCTGCGGCAGGGTGGGAAGGCTGGAACAACGCATGAGCGTGGCGGAGCTTGCCGAATTTGTGAAGGAAAAATTTCATGTGTCGAATGTCAGAGTGTTTGGCAATCTGGGGGACATGGTCGAAACGGCGGCAGTGATGCCCGGTTCCGGCGGGGATTATATCCGTGATGCCCTGGATGCGGGGGCGGACGTGATGATAACAGGTGATGTCGACCATCATGAAGGAATTGATGCAGTGGCACAGGGGATCACTGTGATCGATGCAGGGCATTATGGCATCGAGAAATTGTTTATACCTTATATGGAAGACTTCATAAAGAGAGAACTGCCCGGGATACAAATATACAAGGCCGGGATCAGAGAGCCTTTTGTAGTGATATAGGAGTAAGGAAAGGGGAAGATGTAATGGATAGACACAGCGAAAAGAAGCAGAGTTTTCTGGTGACGGTAAACGGAAAGTCCAGGGAATATCCGGCCGGGATCACTTTTGGCGAGATCGCCGGAGTTTACCAGAAGGATTATCCTTATCAGATCGCGCTGGCGGTCAGGAACGGAAAGATCAAGGAATTGTTCAAGAAGGTGGATCAGGACTGCACAGTGGAGTTCCTGACACTGGCGGACGATACGGGGCACAAGACTTACAACCGCACTGCGACGATCATCCTCATGAAAGCGATCAACGATGTGATCGGGACGGATAAGATCGAGAAGATCAAGATGGAGTTTGCGATCGGAAGCGGTTACTATTGTGCGAAAAAAGGGGATTTTGAATTCACGGATGAGATCGTTGCGAAGATCAGGGCAAAGATGCAGGAGTACATAGATAAGGATTTCTGTGTGATCAAGAAGTCCATGCCGCTGGATGAGGCAAATGTCCTGTTCGCGAAGCAGAAGATGACAGACAAGATAAGCCTGTTCCGCTACAGGGGCAGTTCCATGGTCAATGTCTACAATCTGGACGGATACTATGACTATTACTACGGTTTCATGCTTCCGAGTACTGGCTACGTGAAACATTTTGACCTGCAGCGATATGAGAATGGCCTGGTGCTGATCCTGCCGAACAAAAAGAACCCTGTGGTTCTGGAGGAGTTTCAGCCGATGCCCAAGCTTTTTAAGTCCATGGAGATCGCGGCAGACTGGGGGGAAAAGCTGGGTGTTGACACGGTGAGTGACTTGAACGACCAGATACGCCGGGGCGGATTTAACGAACTGGTTCTGGTCCAGGAGGCGCTGCAGGAGCGCAGGATCAGTGAGATCGCCTCCGATATCGTGTCGCGAGGCGGAGTTAAGTTTGTCATGATCGCGGGGCCTTCCTCGTCGGGGAAGACGACTTTCTCGCACAGGTTATCCGTGCAGCTCAGGACCCATGGCCTTACGCCGCATCCGATCGCTGCGGATGATTATTTTGTCGACAGGGAGAAGACACCGAAACAGCCAAACGGTGATTATGATTTTGAGTGTCTGGAGGCGATCGACACACAGAAGTTCAACGACGACATGTGCGCGCTGCTGGCGGGTGAACGGGTGGAGCTTCCGACCTTCAATTTCGTGACAGGAAAGCGTGAGTACAGAGGCAATTTCAAGCAGCTTGGCCCCGATGATATCCTTGTCATCGAGGGGATCCACGGGTTGAATGACAAGATGTCCTACGCGCTTCCGGATGAGTGCAAGTATAAGATCTACATCAGCGCGCTCACGACGCTGAATGTCGACGATCATAACCGCATCGCGACCACGGACGGCAGACTGCTCAGGCGCCTGGTGCGTGATGCGAGGACGAGGGGCGCTACAGCCAAGCGCACGATCCAGATGTGGCCCTCCGTGCGAAACGGCGAGACGGAGAATATCTTTCCATTTCAGGAGAGTGCGGATGCCATGTTCAACTCGGCGCTCATATATGAGCTCGCAGTGCTCAAACCTTATGCGGAGCCTCTGCTCTACAGTATTGAAAAGGGGGAACCTGAGTACTTTGAGGCAGTGCGGCTTCTGAAATTCCTGAGCTATTTTCTGGGAGTCGGCACGGAGGAGCTTCCAAAGAATTCCATTGTGCGTGAGTTTGTGGGCGGAAGCTGTTTTAAGGTATAAAAAACGCAGATGGGGACTTGAAAAAGCGGATGCGATGTGTTACGATAGGGTGCGGCAACTGTGGTAAATGATCGCGGCTTACCGGTATTTTCCGGTAAGGTGAGGAAAGTCCGGGCTTCGCAGGGCAGGATGCCGGATAACGTCCGGTGGAGGCGACTCCAAGGCCAGTGCAACAGAAATATACCGCCTCTGTGCGTATACACAGCAGGTAAGGGTGGAAGGGCGGTGTAAGAGACCACCGCCTCCGCGGTAACGGGGAGGGCATATGTAAACCCCATCCGAAGCAAGACCAAACAGGGAGCTATAGACTTGCCCGGTCTGTTCCCAGGTAGGTCGCTTGAGGCTGGCGGTGACGTCAGCCCTAGATAGATGATCATTCGTGCTGCTGTGAGAACAGCAGCACTGACAGAACCCGGCTTATCGCTGCGGTTGCCGGTCAAGGTACTCTGGCTTGCATATGCCAGAGTATTATACTATGTGCAGGGAAAGCCTTCCCTGTCTGATCGAAGGAAGAGGGACAAAGGAAGAAGTCGCTTATACAGCGGGACGGCATAAATATTGAGTTTGGTTAGGGGTACGATATGCGGAGATTAAAAAGAAGAGTATTGTATATCATGATCACGGTGATCACAGCGGCTGCAGTGACGTATCTGGGGATTGCCCTGTATTTCACAAAGCATTTTTTCTTTAATACGATCATCAACGGGGAAAATTATTCTGTCAGTGCTGTCAATTCAGTGCAGAACGGTTTTTTGGACACATCAAGCCAGTACGTGTTGAGGATCAATGGCAGAGACGGCGTGACAGATACGATCACGGCGGCAGATATTGCGCTGAGGGTGGATTTTGGCAGTGAGTTTGAGGATATCATAGAGGGGCAGGAGGCGTTACTGTGGCCGGCGTCTGTCTTTAAGGAGACAGAATATACGGTTGATACGATGGTGACATACTCCAAGGAGGCTCTGGAGAAGAAGATCGACACATTGAGCTTTTTTGAGTCGGAGAATATCAGACAGCCGCAGGATGCATATCTGAGTGATTATACAGAAAACGGATATCAGATCATTCCGGAGGACAAGGGGGCTGTTCCGATCCGGGAGAAGATCCGCAGCGCGGTGGAGGAGGCGATCAGCCTGCTGGATGAGTCTGTCGATCTGGATGCCAGGGACTGTTATGTCAGTGCGGGTGTCACATCAGACGACCGTGCGCTCCGGAAGGAGTGTGAGGAGCGGAATCGTTTTGTTGGAGTCACGGTTACATATGTGTTTGGGGAAGAGACGGAGGTGCTGGATGGCAGCATCATAAAGGACTGGATCACAGTGGACGACAGGACAGTCAGTCTTGATCCCGAGCTTGTGCGGGAGTATGTAAACGGGCTTTCGCGGAAATATGACACATGGGGAAAGAAGCGGGAATTCCAGACGACAGGCGGTGAAGTCATCACGATGGCAGAGGGTGCCTATGGCTGGTGGATGAACCGGGCAGATGAGACACAGGCGCTGATCGAACAGATCGAGAGCGGGCAGAGTGGAGAGAGAACACCGATTTACCGTGCGGAGGCGGCACAGTACGGCGTTGATGATATCGGGGATACTTATGTCGAGATCGACCTGACAAGCCAGCACTTATGGGTGTATAAGGATGGAGAGCTGGTGGAGGAGACGGATTTTGTGTCAGGCAATGTGAGCAGGGGCTACAATACGCCTGTCGGTGTGTACGGTATCACATACAAGGAGCGCAATGCGACGCTCCGGGGGGCAACGTATACGTCCCATGTGGATTACTGGATCCCGTTTAACGGAAATGTGGGAATGCATGATGCCTCGTGGCGGAGTTCCTTTGGTGAGGATATCTATCTCAGAAATGGTTCGCACGGCTGCGTAAATCTTCCGCCGAAGAAGGCGGCGGTGATCTACGAGTATGTCGAGAAGGGGGAGCCGGTTATCGTCTACGGGGGACTGACATCCGTCCCGAAGCAGGAGGCGGCAGAGAAACCCGAGGTGGCGGAGGAGCCCGGGGAGGCTGTCGATCCCGTGCTGACACCGGAACAGCAGATCCAGCTCTGGATCGAGGCCGGATTGCTGAATCCCGACGGCACTCCTGTACAGCCGGCGCAGGTACCCGCAGCAGATCCACAGGAGTGATCATTGGATAAGGTATATCAGTAGTATCGTGCAGTTCCAGTATAGTCGCAAGCTATGCTGGAATTGTTGTTATATAAGATCTTCTTATGTGGAATATGAATATGAAAAAATTATTGTGTTTATTTTGGGGCATACTGACAATAACAAGTCTGATCGCAGTGTCGAGCGTCATGGTGCACAGGACTTTCCGGGGAAAGGACGGCCTGGCAACAGCATCGTGTGTATCGGAGCGGACTGCGGTCAAAATGGCTCGTGCGGCCGGATTGAATGTGACAGGAACAGGGGAACTGAACGCGGAGGATATAAGGATGCAGATTGTCTACCAGCTTGCGAGGCGGAGTATCGTGAAAGTTATTGTGAAAGATTCTGCAGGAAGCGGGACGATATGGAAGATTGAGGACGGGATCGTGATCGTTTCCAATAAGCACCTGCTTAAGAAGGATGTGCAGGCTGAGATCGTTTTTGGAAATGGGACGACCGCGACGGCCGACGTCATAGGATACTCTGGGCAGTATGATATAGGCTTTGTCAGAATACAGGAGGGGGCAGTGGCAGACAGCGTCCTGCGGGATATTTATGAGGCTGTCCCCCTCCTGTATGAGGCGGGATCAGAGGAGGAAAAGGCAGCGTTTGAGGCCGGATATCTGAGAAAACAGGTTTTGCAGGTGGGAGCTGTGATGGATCAAAATGCAGTCAATATATCGACGGGAAACGTTGTGGGACTTGCATTTGTCCCGCTGTTCAATACGAATGTACTGGTGACGGAATGTTTTTCGAGAGCAGGAATGTCCGGCGGCGGTGTGTTTGATGAGGGCGGACGTTTTCTGGGTATGATCTCCGGCGGGGAGGTTCCAGAGGACGCTGAAGTGAGAGAAGCTGAGATCACGTACAGTATTCCGCCGTCACTGATCGAGGCGGAGTATGAGATGATTATAGGATGATTTGAATGGATTGAGGTAGGAAACGTGGTTAGACCAGAGGGAAACAAAAGAATTTCAAAAATAGATGCATATCTGAACTGTGCGGAGAATTTTGCATACCGGAGTACGTGCATCAAGAGAAAATATGGAGCAGTCATCGTCAAGGATGATGCAGTGATCTCGACAGGTTACAATGGATCGCCCAGGGGTTTTGAGAACTGCTGTGATATCGGGGAGTGTCCGAGGATCAGGCTGGATATGCATCAGGGAGAGGGATATGCTGTCTGCAGGGCAGTCCATGCGGAAGCAAATGCACTGTTAAACTGTTCAAGGGAACAGACGCTGGGGGCGGATCTGTACCTTGCAGGCGTCAATCCGGGTGATCTGTCAGTGCACAAGGCGAAGCCATGTCCGCTGTGTGCCCGCATGATCATACAGGCGGGGATCAGAAATGTATATTTGAGAAAAGGCGAGGGCGTCGATAATTATGAGGAGATACCCGCAGCGGAGCTGCAGTGGTATATACCAGTTTATTAATTTTTAATATCTAAGATATGGTAAGTCAGGCTGGTTTGTGCTAAGATAAAAAATTAGAGATAAAAGCAATCAGAGATGACAAACGATAGAGGAGGTTATGTTCAATGACTAAGATAGATATATTCTCGGGCTTTCTGGGCGCCGGGAAGACCACGCTGATCAAAAAGCTTTTGCAGGAGGCGCTGGATGCGTCGAAGGTCGTACTGATCGAGAATGAGTTTGGCGAGATCGGTATCGACGGCGGGTTTCTGAAGGAAGCTGGTGTCGAGATCAAGGAGATGAACTCAGGATGCATCTGCTGTTCCCTGGTAGGGGATTTTGGCAGTTCCCTGAAGGAAGTGATCGAGACGTATCATCCGGAGAGGGTCCTGATCGAGCCGTCTGGTGTGGGAAAGCTTTCTGATGTCATGAAAGCGGTGCAGAACGTAGATACCGATGCCGAGGTGGAGCTGAACAGCGCTGTCGTCGTCGTTGACGCGAACAAGTGCAGGATGTACGCGAAGAATTTCGGGGAGTTCTTCCTGAACCAGATCGAGCATGCAGGCACGATCATCCTGAGCAGGACAGCGGATATCAGCGAGAGCAAACTGAACACCGCACTCGAGATCATCCGTGAGCATAACGATAAGGCGACCGTCATCACGACACCGTGGGATGCGCTTGATGGGAAGAAGATCCTGGAGACGATAGAGAATGCCAAGGATCTGGAAGCGGAGCTCATGGCAGAAGTTGCGAAGCTTCACGATGAGCACCATCATCACCACGACCATGACCATGACGATCATCATGATCACGATGAGCACCATCATGACCATGACGCGCACGATCACGACGAACACCATCATGATCACGACCATGACCATGACGATCATCATGATCATGACGATCATCATGATCACGATGAGCACCACCATGATCACGACCATGACCATGACGATCATCATGATCACGACCACGATCATCACCATCATCATGCGGATGATATCTTTGCGAGCTGGGGATTTGAGACGCCGGCGGCATATACCAGGGAGGAGCTGGAGCATATTCTGGAGGAACTTGAGGATGAGAAGAGATATGGCTCCATTCTCCGCGCAAAAGGTATGGTTCCGGCTGGAGACGGCACGTGGCTGAATTTTGACTATGTTCCGGGCGAGAGCAATGTGCGCGCTGGCGCCGCCGAAGTCACAGGGAAGATCTGTGTGATCGGGGCACAGCTCAACGAGGAGAATCTCGGGACGTTGTTCCACAGATGATCCTGGAGTGACAGGAGACACGAAGAACTGGTATGCCTGTGATATGTGATCTACAGGGATTGGAGAAAATATGAAGCCCGTATATATAATCAATGGATTTTTGGAGAGCGGCAAGACGGAGTTTATCTCCTACACGCTCTCACAGCCCTATTTTCAGACGAGAGGCACGACACTGCTGATACTCTGTGAGGAGGGCGAGATCGAGTACGACGAGGATATCCTCAAAAACAGCCGGACGATCGTGGAAGTGGTGGATGAGGAGGCACAGATGACTTCGGCAAATCTGATCGAGCTGGAGAAGAAGCATAAGCCGGAGCGCATCATCATCGAGTACAACGGCATGTGGAATTTCAAGAACCTCAAGCTGCCGTGGCACTGGCGGACAGAGCAGCAGATCACGACGATCGACGCCTCTACATTTCAGAACTATTATACAAATATGCGCTCGCTGCTGGCAGAGATGATCAGAAAATCAGAGCTCATCATCTTTAACCGCTGTGACGGGCTGGTCGACCAGCTGAGCGGCTTTAAGAGAAATGTAAAGGCCGTGAACCCGCAGGCGGAGATCATCTTTGAGGACAAAAACGGCGAGGTAAACCAGATCTTTGAGGAGGATCTGCCGTATGATCTGAAGAGTGAGCGCCTGGATCTGGATGACTACGGTTACGGTATTTTCTATCTGGATGCCATGGACAATCTCGAGCGCTATATCGATAAGACGATCCGGTTCAAGGCAATGGTGCTGAAGCCGGAGGACAGCAATGACGAATATTTCGTGCCGGGAAGGATGGCAATGACCTGCTGTGCGGATGATATGGCTTTTCTGGGATACGCCTGCAAATATGACAGGTGCAGCGAGCTTACGAACAAGGAGTGGGTGGAGGTGACAGCTACCGTCCACAGGGAGTTCTGGAAGGATTACAGCGGTGAGGGACCGGTGCTCCATGCGGTCAGCGTGCAGCCGGCGAAAAAGCCCAAGGAGGAAATACTGAATTTTGCCTAAAAACAGCAGGCCTTTGCCTGCTGTTTTTTCATATCTTAAAATGATCCTTGCTGCCATATTTCTCTTCGCAGTATTTGCAGCGGTAGATCTCCTTTTTCTCATCAGTGAGGACAAAGATGTGCGGAAGCTCCTGCTCGATGGATGTGATACAGCGGGGATTTTTGCATTTCAGCACATTTTTGATCTCTTTTGGGAGCGACAGCGGAAGCTTCTGCACGATCTCACAGTTTTTGACAACGTTGACAGTGATGTTGTGATCGATAAAACCTATGATGTCAAGGTTGAGGGTGTTGATGTCGCACTCCACTTTCAGGATGTCTTTCTTGCCCATTTTCTGGCTTCTGGCGTTTTTGATGATCGCCACAGTACAGTCAAGCTTGTCAAGCCCCAGGTGCTTGTAGATGCTCATGCTCTTGCCGGCTTTGATATGGTCAAGGACGAAGCCTTCTTCGATTTTTCCTACATTTAACATGTCTTGATATCCTCCTGTTCAGAATCTCTAAAACTTTTATTTCGAACTTTATGTTGAACTTTTGTTTTAAATCCTCACTTTAAACCTCTATTTCCAAAAGTGTCAGGAGCAGCGCCATGCGCACATACACGCCGTACTGTACCTGACGGAAGTACACTGCCCTGGGATCGTCGTCCACTTCGACAGAGATCTCATTGACGCGCGGAAGCGGATGCAGGACGATCATGTCAGACTTGGCAAGCTCCATCTTTTCACGGTCGAGGATATAGTAATCCTTCAATCTTACGTAATCCTCCTCGTTGAAGAAGCGCTCCTTCTGCACTCTGGTCATATAGAGGATATCGAGCCCCGGCATGACTTCTTCCAGTTTCCGGACCTCGCTGAAGGACACATTTTTCTCGCGGAGCATCTCGATGATGTAGTCGGGGATCGTGAGCTCCTCGGGAGATATGAATATGAAGTGGATGTTGTCGTAGCGGACGAGCGCATTGATCAGCGAGTGCACGGTGCGGCCGAATTTGAGATCGCCGCAGAGTCCGATGGTAAAGCTGCCAAGGCGTCCCTTGATCGCGCGTATGGTCAGAAGGTCGGTGAGTGTCTGGGTTGGATGCTGGTGGCCGCCGTCGCCGGCGTTGATGACGGGGATGGAGGAGCGCGATGCCGCTACCATGGGTGCGCCCTCCTTTGGATGGCGCATCGCACAGATATCGGCAAAGCAGGAGATCACACGGATCGTGTCCGACACACTCTCCCCTTTGGCGGCGGAGGAAGAATTGGCGTCGGAGAATCCCAGTACCTGACCGCCGAGATTGAGCATGGCAGCCTCAAAACTGAGCCGGGTGCGGGTGCTCGGCTCATAGAAGCAGGTGGCAAGCTTTTTTCCTTCGCAGGCGTGCGCATATCTGGCAGGATTGTTCTCGATATCCTCGGCGAGCGCAAAGAGCCTGTCCAGCTCCTCCGTGGAAAAATCAAGTGGGCTCATTAAATGTCTCATAAAAACCTCCTAATCTAAAAATGTGTAATAAAAAAGGAGAAATAAATTCTCCATCACTAAAACATATGAATATGAAAATGAAAAACAGATCCAGAACCGGTCCGAGCAGTACATCCAGTATCCAACATAACCATTTCCTCCCTGTTTCAAATATATCCTTTTGCTATCGTACCATATCTGAAGGAAGCTTTCAAGGATAATCGCAAAAAAATTGCCGGCGGATCAGACGAGTTATGGGACGGAAGATTCCTGAACCGGGAGTTCCCGTCAGGAAAGAGGTTTGCGGACATTGTATTTCTGCCGCTTCCGCATACGGACAGGCTCGCGCCGGTGATCGGCAGATGGCAAAATAACAGACTTATTGACTTGAAAAAGTAGTGAAAGCTGATATAATATATAAATGTAGATTTTGAAGGTATTACAGTAGTTTGACAGGAAAGTTTTACAATGGACGAGGAGAGAAAAGATGGAATTCAAAGAGAGAAAACGGTGGCTGTTCTTCGGACTGCCATTTACCTTTACAGTATATACGATCAAGGAGGATGTCATAACGGTCAACACAGGTTTTCTGAACAGGGAAGAAAACGACTGCTATATGTATAAGGTGCAGGACGTGACGCTCAAAAGCTCATTGGTCGAGAGAATGTTCGGACTCGGGACGATCGTGTGCCATACAGGGGATGTCACCAGTCCGCTGCTGCTGATCCAGCACATCAGGAACGCAAAGGCCGTGAAGCAGTTTATACTGGAAAAGTCCGAGGAGGACAGGAGAAGGCGCCGGACGCTGAATACGCTTGACATCGGTGCAGTCGAGGTAGATGATGTCGAGTAGATACAGCAATGGGGGTCGGTATACGGGCGGATCTGGATCCGGGACTGCCCGTCAGGACGGCGTGCAGGATGCCGGGACTCCCAGGGGCAGGGAGGCGGGACAGCTCAGTGCCGAGGAGATCGCGGCTATACTTGCACAGTCTTATTCCGGCAGGGTCGTCACCGGGATGGAAGATGAGAGAGAGGACAGTGCGGACAGCCGCAGTGCCGAGGGAAAGGACACGGCGGAAAAGGAACGTGAAGCGCGCAGAAAAAAGCGTGTGCAGGAGATGCGGCGCAGGAAAAGGCGGCAGGAGCAGATGCGCAGACTGATGCTGCCCTGTATCGCTGCGGCAGCAGTCTGTGTGATCCTGGCGGGGCTGGGGATCGGCAGTCTGGTCAGAAAGCATGGGGACAGGAAGAACACCCTTCCGCCTGAGGGATCAAATGAGTTCGTCCTGAATGGAGAGAATGAAGACAGTTCAGACCACAGCGGTACGGATGAGGACAGTTCAGACGGCAGTGTTCCGGATGGAGACAGCCCGAACAGTACCGGCACAGCTGACAGGGAGATCACATATGCGGGCAGCCTTAATGTAGCCGGCTGTTATGTCGGCAGCACCATCGCGGAAAGTCTGGCAGAGGAGCTTGCACTGGCGGATTCGCTCATCGTCAGGACGCTCGGCGGACGGAGCGCGGAACCGCCGCTTGCGGCCGCCGCGGACGGGGCGGCTTCGCCGGACGGCGAGGTCATGAGCGAGAATGTCGTCTTTATCGATGTAGAGGCGGGGCGGATCCTGGGACAGAGAGGCGCCGATACCCGCATACCTCCGGCATCCATGACCAAGATCCTCACAGTCCTTGTCGCCGCGGAGCATATCACGGATCCCGACGATACCTTTGTGATCACACAGGATATCGTGGATTACAGTTTTGTAAATCATTGCTCTAATGCCGGTTTTGAGGTCGGGGAGAAAGTCACTGTCAGGGATCTGTTTTACGGCACGGTGCTTCCTTCAGGGGGAGAGGCGGCAGTGGCGCTGGCTGTCTACGCGGCAGGGTCGCAGGAGGCGTTTGTCGGGCTGATGAACGAGAAGCTCGACGAGCTGGGCCTGTCTGCAACGACCCATTTCACAAACTGTGTGGGTATCTATGACGACAACCATTACAGCACGGTTTATGACATAGGTGTCATATTGAAAGCGGCTTATGACAACACTTACTGCCGCGAAGTGCTCGGCGTGCGCACCTACAAGACCTCCGCCACAGAGCAGCACCCCGAGGGGATCGACCTGTCGAACCTGTTTCTCAGGAGGATCGAGGACAGGGATACACACGGCGAGGTACTCTGCGCCAAGACCGGATATGTGGATCAGTCTGGCAACTGCGCGGCAAGTCTGGGCGTCGGCAATGACGGCAGGGTCTACATCTGTGTGACGGCGCGCTCCAATGATCCGTGGCGCTGTATACGCGACCATGTAGCCCTGTACCAGCAGTTTCTGCCTGGCTGAGCAGGGCACGCCGTTCAGATGTCAGCAGGCTGTCTGCGGCCGGTCAGAATACGCTCGAACAGGAGTCCGGCAAGGAACCAGAAAGGAAAATAATCGATGCGGATCAGCCCGTTCAGATGCCAGTGGTGGCGGTCGTAATTCCAGGGACACAGCCCGTGTGCCGAGAGAAAACGTCCGCTGGCATACTCCGCACCAAAAATAGACAGAGCGTAGATGGTACCGCGCACGATCAGACGGCAGTGTCTCAACAGGGAGAACACGGGTCTGAAGAGAGCCGCGCAGCCATAGATGGGAAACATCCACAGGGAAGTTTGGCCGACAAGCGGCAGTTCGCGCCTCCTGAGTGCGCCGAGGGCGGTGAAGATGATCTCCATACACCAGCCAGCCATGCCGCACTTCACAAAATCTTTTGCAAATCCGCTGTGATATTCATAATGATAATAAGGTAAAGGGATCGTCGTTTTTCTCATGCTGACAGCATAACCGGGATTCCTTTACCTTATTCATATATCTGCTATTTATTTTCAGTTTTTTGTTTTTTATTTCTGGCTCTTGCTGATCTCTGCGATCGCCGCCTGTGATGCCCTGTCAAATGTCGTGACGTTCACAGGACCGGAGACGGGTGTCTTGTATATGGGTGTGATGCTTCCAAACTGTGTGAAGTACACGTATTGTGAGGTTGCATTGATGTTGCTGTAGGAACCGTCAGCGACTACCTCCATGTCAGATCCGTCGCGGCGGATGCGCTTTAACTGGGGGGTATTGCCTGAAGTCTGGTAATAAATGTAACTGTCAGTCACATTGATCAGGTCGATCCTGCCAGTGTCGAGCAGCTTTTTGCTGCCATCGGTGGTGTTGAGGCTGATCAGCGAGTAATTGTCGTGAATGTCAATGCCATAGACGGTATTTCCCTCGATGATCGGCATGTACACGTCCTCGGCGAGCACCTGGCGCGAGGTGTTGGTCCTCAGGTCAAGAGCCATCAGATGCAGGTTATCTTCATTGTTCAGGTAGTAAAAGGTCGAGTTCTGTACGCTTACAGGAAGAATGTCAAGTTCCAGAAGCGTTTCCTTGGTCTTGCCGTCTGTCGATACTTTTTTCAGGGACGTCGTATCGGAAGAGCAGGTGTAATATACATCGTTATCCGCGAGAAGGACAAATTTTCCGTTTACCCGGTCAAGACAGAAGGCATCGCCGGCTTTGGCCTTATTCACCCGATAGATGCCGGTTGTGCTCAGGACGAAGCCAAGTCCTGTTCCGCTGCCAGAGCCTCCCTGGTAGTAATACAGGTATTTGCCGTCCGCATTGATGCTTGCCACCTCCGTGTACGCCATTTTCTCCATTTCGGATTCATCCGGGCGCATGCGGTAGAGCGAAGAAGAATCATAAGCGTTTGCAAAGTAGACATATCCGTCATTTTCGCAGAAAAGTCCGTTGTTATATAGATTTCCCGCGGTGTTTCCCACGGTTCCGGCCGGGTTTTGAGGTACCTTGTCAGAAAGATACTTAAAGACTGCCAGACCGGCAATGATAAGCACTGCACAGATTATGCAGATTATGGTGATAACCTTTTTTTTCATTGTATTTTCCCCCTGTGTGAAGTATAGATTGGTGTATATTAACATTATAAAGAATTTTTGAGAAAAATGAAAGATTTCTGCATTATTTTTTTACAAACTTTATCTGGTGTGCTATACTTAATAACAACAAAAGCAAAATGGAAGTATACAGGAGGACAGGTCAGATGGATTTATCAGAACTCAGGGATACGCTTGACGGTATTGACCGACAGATCGTGGAACTCTTTGAGAGACGGATGGATGTATGTTCCCAGGTGGCAGGATACAAGATCGAGACAGGGAAAAGGGTTTTTGACAAGGAGAGGGAACAGCAGAAGCTCAAGGCTGTCAGTGAACTGACGCACAATGAATTTAACGCGCATGGTATCAGGGACTTGTTTGAGCAGATCATGTCGATGAGCAGAAAACTCCAGTATCAGAAGATCACAGAGCATAATGGAGGCGGACGCATCTCGTTCATCGAGATGGGAGAGATCGACTGCGGGAAGTGCCGTGTCGTGTTCCAGGGGGCGGAAGGCGCGTACTCGCAGGCTGCCATGATGGAATATTTCGGGGAGACCGTGGACAGCTTCAACGTCAATACATTCCGCGATGCGATGCTCGCGATCGACGAGGGCAGCGCGGATTTTGCAGTGCTTCCGATCGAGAACTCGTCGGCGGGGATCGTGAGTGAGATCTATGACCTGCTGGTAGAGTTCGAAAATTATATCGTGGGGGAGCAGATCATCCGGATCGAGCACTGTCTGATGGCAGCTCCGGGGACAAAGATAGAGGATATCAGGACAGTGTATTCCCACGCGCAGTCGCTGATGCAGAGCTCGCACTATCTGCTCGAGATGGGGTGGCAGCAGATCAGTATGAAGAATAACGCTTTTGCGGCAAAGAAGGTTGCGGAGGACAGGGATCAGACGCAGGCGGCGATCGCGGGGGAGACCGCCGCGAAGATTTATGGACTGGATATTTTAAAGAGGGGAGTGAATGATCTGAAGGACAATTCGACGCGCTTTATCATCGTTACGAACCAGAAGGTATATGCGAAGGAAGCGGCGAAGATCAGCCTGTGTTTTGAAGTGAGTCATGAGAGCGGCGCACTGTACCATGCGCTCTCGCATCTGATGTACAACAATCTGAATGTGACCAAGATCGAATCAAGGCCGATCGCGGGAAGGAACTGGGAGTACAGGTTCTTTCTGGATTTTGAGGGAAAACTCACAGACAGTGCGGTGAGAAATGCGCTCAGGGGACTGCGCGAGGAGACGCACAACATGAAGATACTCGGAAATTACTAAAATATAGTGATACTTTTTAGGGGAAGAGGTGTAACTATGGCATACAGGACATTTGCGGCAATTGATGTGGGCTCCTATGAGCTTGCGATGAAAATATATGAGATATCGGGGAAGAACGGCATCAAGGAGATCGATCATATCAGGCACCGGATCGAGCTTGGAACAGACTCGTATTTTATGGGGAAGATCAACAATGACAGAGTCGACGAGCTGTGCAGGATGCTGAATGAATTTATGGCGATCATGAGATCGTATAAAGTGGACGACTATAAGGCATATGGGACAAGCGCCATCCGGGAATCCCAGAACAGGCTGATCCTGCTGGATCAGATCGAGATCTGGACGGGGATCCATATCGATGCCCTGAGCAATTCGGAGCAGCGTTTTCTTGATTACAAGTCTGTGGCATCGAGAGTGAAGGATTTTCAAAGCATCATAGAAAAGAGTACGGCTTTTATAGACATTGGCGGCGGGAGTATACAGATCTCCCTGTTTGATGAGGACAGTCTTGTCACTTCCCAGAATATCAGACCAGGTGTGCTTCGCATGCGGGAGGAGCTGGCGCGGGTGCCTTACAGGAGTTATCAGCTCGAGGACATCGTGGAGGAGATGGTCTGTGACAGCTTCGAGAGTTTCAGGGAGATGTTCGTGGGGGATAAGAAGATACAGAATGTGATCCTGGTGGATGACTATGTGTCCCTGGTCGTGCAGCGAAATTTTATCAAGACGATCAAAAAGGGACAGGTCAGCACGGAGAATTTTCTGGAGTTTGTGGATTCCCTGAAGAAGAAAAAAGCGCGGGAGATCGCCATATCGCTGGGGCTGGCGCAGGAGAATATCTCCCTGCTGTACCTCTCTGCGCTGATGATCAAGTACATGATCAGGCTGCTGGGGGCGGAGATGCTGTGGGCGCCGGGCGTGTCCCTGTGCGACGGCATCGCGTACGAGTACGCGGAGCGGAATCAGCTGCTGCCGTCAGACGCCGAGAACATGCCGCACGATTTTGAGCAGGATATCCTCGACTGCGCGCGGGATATCAACAGGCGGTATCACAGCGGCGAGTACCGCACCCGCGAGCGGGAGATGATCGCGCTCACGATCTTTGACAGCATGAAGGAGGTTCACGGCCTGTCAAAGCGCGACAGGCTGCTCCTGCAGCTCGCGGCGATACTGGGAGACTGCGGCAGGTTCATCAGCCTTGCGAGTGTCGGCGAGAACTCTTACAACATCATCACCGCGACGGAGATCATCGGGCTCTCACATGTGGAGCGCGAGGTCGTGGCGAGCGTCGTCAAATACGCGACGGAAAAATTTGACTACTACCACATCATGGACGATAATGCGTCGCTCGACAGGGAGGCGTACCTGAAGATCGCGAAGCTGACAGCCATCATCAGGCTCTCGGACGGGATGGATCTGAGCAACCGGGGCAAGTGCAGCAAGCTGAAAGCCGTGAACAAGAATGATGAGCTGGTGCTCACCGTGGAGACGAATGCGGACATGACACTGGAGTTTGGATTATTTGACAAGTACGCCACCTTTTTTGAGGAAGTGTACAATATCAAGCCCGTTTTGAGGCAGAAGAAGAGCAATATATAATCGTAAGGGGGAACAGAGATGGGGGATAAGAACAGTAAGTCAGACTACAGCAGATCTGAATATTATTATAACAGGGAATTGAGCTGGCTCGCCTTTAACGGGCGTGTGCTGGGGGAGGCGAAGGACAAGACGATCCCGCTGTTTGAACGGCTCAAGTTTCTGAGCATCACAGCATCAAATCTCGATGAATTTTTTATGGTGCGCGTAGCGTCACTGAAGGATATGGTGAATGCGGGCTACACCAGGAAGGACATCGCCGGGATGACGCCGGCGGAGCAGCTCGAACAGGTCAATCAGGCGACACATGAGCTTGTGGATATGCAGTATTCCGTGTACAACAGGGCCCTGCTCCCGCTCCTTGCACAGAACGGGCTCACCGTGGTCGAGAGTCATGAGGATCTTACGAAGAAGGACTGTGCCTTTGTCGACCGGTATTTTCAGGACAATGTGTATCCGGTGCTCACGCCGATGGCGGTGGATTCCTCGCGGCCGTTTCCGCTGATCAGGAACAAATCCCTGAACCTGGGAGCGCTGGTATCCAGAAAGACTGTCAAGAGCAGGAGGCACCTGTTCAACAAGAAGTCCGTCCAGGGAAAAGAACTGGAGTTTGCCACCGTGCAGGTTCCAAGCGTGCTGCCGCGCATCATACAGCTCCCGGAGGCGGCGGACGGGACAAGGCGTGTGATCCTGTTGGAGCAGATCATCGAGCGGAACATGGATAAGCTGTTTCTGAATTATAATATAGAGTGTTCTTTCCCGTTCCGGATCATGAGAAATGCGGATTTTTCGCTGGATGAGGACGAGACGGAGGATCTGCTGAAGGAGATCGAGAAACAGCTCAAAAAGAGGAAGTGGGGGCAGGCGATCCGGCTCGAGGTCGAGGAGGGGATCGACAGCCGTCTGCTTGATATCATCAAAAAGGAGCTGATGATCGACGAGAGGGATATCTACAGCATTCCCGGCCCGCTCGACCTCACATTCCTGATGAAGATGTACGGACTGGAAGGATTTGAACATCTCAGGTACAGTTCTTATATACCACAGCCGGTGCCGGAGATCGAGGCGGGCGACGATATCTTTGAGCGGATACGGGAGCAGGATATCCTGCTGCACCACCCGTATCAGACCTTCGCTCCCGTTGTCGATTTTATCAAGCAGGCGGCAAAGGATCCGCAGGTGCTTGCCATCAAGCAGACACTGTACCGTGTGAGCGGCAACTCCCCGATCATCGCGGCGCTCGCGCAGGCGGCGGAGAACGGCAAACAGGTGTCCGTGCTGGTTGAGCTGAAGGCGCGTTTCGATGAGGAGAACAATATCGTGTGGGCGAAGAAGCTTGAACAGGCGGGATGCCATGTGATCTATGGACTCGTGGGGCTGAAGACGCACTGCAAGATCACGCTGGTGGTCAGGCGCGAGGAGGAAGGCATCAGGCGCTATGTGCACCTCGGCACCGGGAATTACAATGATGCGACGGCAAAACTCTATACCGATCTCGGTATCCTCACCTGCAATGAGGCGATCGGTGAGGACGCGACGGCGGTCTTTAACATGCTGTCCGGCTACTCGGAGCCGCTGGGCTGGAATCATCTGGCGCTCGCGCCGCTTTGGCTGAAGGACCGGTTCCTGTATCTCATCAACAGGGAGAAGGAAAACGCGGTCGAGAAGCGCCCGGCAAGGATCGTGGCGAAGATGAACTCCCTGTGCGATCCGGATGTCATCAAGGCGCTGTACGAGGCGGCGGCAAAGGGTGTGAAGATCCAGCTGATCGTCAGGGGGATCTGCTGCCTGCGGACAGGCGTGGAGGGGACGAACGACAATATCGAGGTGCGCTCCATCGTGGGGAATTTCCTGGAGCACGCAAGGATCTTCTACTTTGAAAATGCGGGCGATCCGGAGCTGTACATGGCAAGCGCGGACTGGATGCCGAGAAACCTCGAGCGGAGGGTGGAGATCCTCTTTCCGGTACTCAATGCCGGGCTGAAGGAAAAGGTGTGGCATGTTCTTGACGTGCAGCTCAGGGACACGCAGAAAGCGCAGTTTTTGCAGGCGGATGGCAGCTACCGCAAAGCGGACAGCAGGGATAAGAACGCAGTCAACGCGCAGGAGCAGTTCTGCAAAGAATATGTGGCGCTGGCGGCAAAGAAGGAAAAGGCGGAGCAGCAGGCGCGCACCTTTAAGCCGGAGTACAATCAGGCGATACAAAACTGACAGGAGCATGGAGACTATGATAAAATATGTACTTGCATCGGCTTCCCCGCGGCGGTGGGAGCTTTTGGAACAGGCCGGACTCGGCTTTGAGATCGCCGCGGCGCAGGGGGAGGAGATCATCACGAAGGAGTCCCCCGCGGAGATCGTGGAGGAGCTCTCGCTCAAAAAAGCCGGGGAAGTGGCAGAGCGGTATCTGAAGAAATATAAAAATGACACGGTTGTCATAATCGGCGCGGATACGATCGTATCTTTTCAGGACGAAATCATGGGAAAGCCAAAGGATGCGGCGGACGCGGCATCGATGCTCGCAAAGCTGCAGGGAAATACGCACCAGGTGTATACGGGCGTGACGCTGGTCGTGCTGGAAAAGGGACAGGAAAAACGGGGGCGCAGTGTCATCACCTTTCATGAGCAGACAGATGTCCGCATGTATCCGATGACATCGGAGCAGATCGCGGCGTACGTGGCGACCGGGGAGCCGATGGACAAGGCGGGCGCCTATGCGATCCAGGGAAAATGCGCAGTCTACATCAGGGGTATCGCAGGTGACTATAATAACGTGGTCGGGCTGCCTGTCGCGAGGCTGATGCATGAACTTTTTGAGAGACAATTGGCCTGATTGATGAAAAAAGGGTTTACAAAACGGTATGGATACTGTTACAGTGATATTGGGCATTTATGGAATGCAATTTAATTAATATATAAAAAATTTCAATAAAAGGAGATCATGAATTATGCACGAGTATGATGAGGCGGTATTGAACTGTTTTCTGGAAAACCAGCTCCAGTTAGTACCGGAAAAAGTAGCGGAAAATATCGATGAGGCGGAGGCTTTTCTCGAGGAGTGCATGGCGGTAGTCGTGGATTCCATCGACGAGGTGTGGGATTACTTTGACGAGGAAGGGATCGACCTGGAGGGACAGGAAAAGGAAGAGATCGTGGACGCACCGGAGGTGTTTGATATCGGTGATGGCAGATACCTCATCGTGGAAAGTTAAGGACCACAGGGCTAAAGGGTAGGTAGACAAGGTGAAGAGAAAAACGAACATTTCAGTATGGCAGTTACGGTTATTTGAGGGGTTTGACAAGGACATCATGGTCATGCAGCGCGACGAGGAGGAAGTCTTTGACGACGCGATCCATGTATTTTTCGAGAAGGAGTACTATGATGCATATGTCGCGAGGGCTGTCAGATACGGAGGGCATCGGTACGCATATCATGAGGATAAGCTGGGGGAGGTAGTCAATCAGATCTTTGACGAGGAGATCCCCGGACTGGTGCTCCATGTCAGTACGGATGAGAAGGCGCCGAAGAATGTGCTCTGCGATGAGAAATATATCGGAGCGGGAGAGCTTCTGGGATTGAAGGATGCGGCAGACAGCTATCATTTCCTCTACACCGCAGCGACTGGCAGATGCAGCAAGGAAGCAGCGGTCGCGCGCCTGTGGACAAAGAACGTCTATATCATAGGACAGCTGCCTGACTTCAGGGTGAAGCCCAGGGAGGGCGAGAAGCCTGTGTTTGAGCTCATGACAATGAAGCGGAGGAAGGATGGCGGGCAGGTTACGGCAGAAGCGTATGATCACGAGTCGCTGAAAGTCTTTCTGACGATGGACAGCGCCATGCGCTTCAACCCGGACAGGAAGCCGGTGAACAAATACAAGCTGGCCATGCTGTCACAGCTGATCAGGGGAAAACTGCAGGTGATCATAGAGCCGCACAGAAGCTACTGGCTGGAGTATGATCCCACCGCGCTTGACCTCACAGGACATCTGGATATACCGCGCTACGATGAGGCGATGGTGCGGGCGAGGATCCAGGAGTACACGCGGATGGACAGGATCTATATCCTTCTGGCGCCCATGCACAGCGATTACAGGACGTCATGCGGCAATCCTCTCCTGCTGAAGCCGGATGAGAAAAACATCTTGCTGTATCTGTTTGAAAAGTACGATGATGCTGTCAGTTATGTGCTGCAGAACCCCATGACGATGCCCGTGTTTGACAGTACATTTCCGATCGGCGTGCTTGACCAGGAACAGAAACTGTTCAACCTGGAGACAGTGCTGGCGGTTGCCGCAGAGATCGGTGTTACCGGGGTAAATCTTGATTTTGATACGGTGCATGCGATCGGCTGCAAGATGGAGTACATCAGGGAAGTGACGGGGTATCAGCGCGATGTGGAGGCGTTCTTGTCCGGGGAAGAGCTGGCGCAGGTCGTGCGTGAGGATGAGGATGGGAAGAAATACCGCATGCCGGTCATTCCGTTCTGCAGCCGGGACAATGAGTACTATGTGAGCGGTGAGCGCAGATCGGAGCTGGTCACGCACATGGACGATGACCGGGATCAGGGATTCGCGTACATGGCGGGATGCACTGTCAGCGAGATGATGGTCATGATGCAGGAAGCAGCAGGGCGCTTTGATGCTGCGAGAAAGGCATCAGATGAGGAGAATGTGGAAAAATATGTCCGTCTGATGAACCGGATCACGTTCTTCCTGACGGAGGCGCTGTGTGAGAAGCCATATATATATACGATGAGAGATGAGAACGGTGATTTTTATCTCAAGAACGGCATCGCGTATCTGATCGTGACGAACCGCTATGAGACGGGCCGGAAGGGCGAGGGCAGACTCGCGCCTGCAGGGATCGACAATCCGCAGTTTATGGAAAAACTGTGCGAGACCAGCAAGGTGGCGGTCCTGACGGACGGGCCAAATGCGTTGTGCATGATGGACACCAAACTGATGAGCGAGGTGGCAAAACAGTGGAAGAGTGCAGAACCACTCCGCGAGGAGCTGATGATCTACATGACGCAGGGATGCAGCCTCTCCTACCCTGAAGCGCTGTACTATTACCGGAGGCTTCGGACGGAGAACAGCATATTTGTCGAGTTTGTCTCCGCAGTCAGGGACATGGCTTATCCGGTGATCGGAATGCTCACGATCGAAGGATTTACGGCACAGGGACTTGCCGAGGCGCATGGACTGAATATGCTGCAGGCGTACGATGCGCTGCTCTCGATCAAGGAGGATCCTGCAAACGCGGAGAAGTATCAGGGAGCGGGGACTGCGGACGGCGGCAGTGCGGCGGAAGATGCGGACGGCGCGGATGGAGCTGATAAGAGAGGGCTTTTTGGGAAGCTGTTTAAGAAATAACGGATAAATTCTCCTTGAAAATCCGCGCTTTTTATGTATAATAGTAAGAGTGCGTAACCAAAATATGTAAATAGGCGCCCAGAGGCTCTTTCTGCCCGATGCAGCGAGTAGATTCTGGGATGCTGTGGAATTAAAAAAGAGGAATTTATCATGATAAGTGCAAACAATGTAACCTATAGAGTGGGGAAAAAAGCGTTATTTGAGGACGTCAACATCAAGTTTACAGAAGGGAACTGCTACGGTCTGATCGGTGCGAACGGGGCAGGCAAATCCACCTTTTTAAAGATCCTGTCGGGAAAGCTCGAGACGACGAAGGGCGATATCGCGATCACGCCGGGACAGCGGCTCTCCGTGCTGGAGCAGGATCACTTCAAGTATGACGAGTATCCGGTCATGGACGTCGTGATCATGGGCAATGCGCGTCTCTATGAGATCATGAAGGAGAAGGACGCCATCTATGCCAAGGAGGATTTCACGGACGAGGACGGGATCCGCGCCAGCGAGCTCGAGGGCGAATTTGCCGAGATGGACGGCTGGGAAGCAGAATCCAATGCGGCGCAGATGCTGAATGGCCTGGGGATCGACACAGATATACACTATTCTATCATGAAGGACTTGAACGGCAGCGAGAAGGTGAAGGTCTTGCTGGCGAAGGCGCTCTTTGGCAATCCGGATATCCTGCTGCTCGACGAGCCGACGAACCATCTGGATCTCGATGCGATCGCGTGGCTTGAGGAGTTTCTGATCAATTTTGAGAATACAGTGATCGTCGTGTCGCATGACCGTTATTTCCTGAATAAGGTATGTACCCAGATCGCGGATATCGATTACGGCAAGATCCAGCTCTACGCCGGAAACTATGATTTCTGGTATGAGTCGAGTCAGCTGCTCGTCAAGCAGATGAAGGAAGCGAACAAGAAGAAAGAGGAGAAGATCAAAGAACTGCAGGAGTTCATCTCACGCTTCTCCGCCAACGCTTCCAAGTCCAAGCAGGCGACATCGAGAAAGCGTGCTTTGGAGAAGATCGAGCTGGACGACATCAAGCCGTCGAGCCGCAAGTATCCGTATATCGATTTCCGGCCTGACCGCGAGATCGGAAACGAGGTGCTCACGGTTGAGAATCTCTCCAAGACGATCAACGGCGAGAAGGTGCTCGACAATATTTCATTTATTTTAGGACGCGAGGACAAGGTTGCGTTTGTAGGTGCGAACGAGCATGCCAAGACGACGCTCTTCCAGATCCTGATGGGGGAGATGGAGCCGGACGAGGGCACGTACAAGTGGGGCGTCACGACCTCGCAGGCATATTTCCCGAAGGATCCGACCAATGAGTTTAATAACGACTACACGATCGCGGACTGGCTGATGGGTTATTCGCCGGTGGATGATATCACATATGTGCGCGGTTTTCTGGGGCGCATGCTCTTTGCGGGCGAGGACGGCGTGAAGAAGGTCAGGGTGCTCTCCGGCGGCGAGAAGGTGCGCTGTCTGCTGAGCAAGATGATGATCAGCGGCGCGAACTGTCTGATCCTCGACGAGCCGACGAACCATCTCGACATGGAGTCCATCACGGCGCTCAACAACGGACTGATCAAGTTCCCGGGTATGGCGATGTTTGCCTGCCACGACCACCAGTTTGTGGAGACGACGGCAAACCGCATCATGGAGATCCTGCCGGACGGCACGCTGATCGATAAGATCACGACGTATGACGAGTATCTTGCAAGCGATGAGATGGCGAGAAAGAGGACTTCCGTGTACACGGCAGAGGCGGAGGACGAGAGCGGCGAGGAGTAGTCCTTTATTGTGTGATGTTTGTGAAAAGAGGCAGTTCGGCTGTCTTTTTTCATTATTGTAAAAAGAAGGAGAGTTGAAGATGGGATTTGTAGATTTGCATACGCACTCGTGCTGTTCTGACGGCACACTCACACCGGGCGGGCTGGTGGACTATGCCATAGAGAAGGGGCTGGATGCGTTGGCGCTCACGGATCATGACACGGTGGACGGACTGGATGAACTGATGGAATACGCGAAGGGGAAACCGGTCGAGGTGATCCCGGGGATCGAGTATTCGACGGAGTACAATAACCGCGATGTGCATATCGTGGGACTGTATATTGATCACAAAGCGCCGGTCTTTCTGGAATATCTGACGCGGTTTCAGCAGTCGCGGACAGACCGGAACTATAAGCTGTGCGCAAATCTGCGCGGGGCGGGGATCGACATCACATACGAGGCGCTCTTGGAGGCCAACCCGGGGGCGGTGATCACGAGGGCGCACTACGCCGCGTATCTGATGGACAAGGGCTATGTGAAGAGCAGGAACGAGGCGTTTGAGCGGTATCTTGGAGACAACACGCCGTATTTTGTACACCGTGAAAAGGTCACGCCGGAGGAGGTGATCGGGGTGACGCTGAAGGCGGGCGGGATACCGATTCTGGCGCATCCTACGCTCTACAAGCTCGGACATGAGCAGCTCGACGTGCTGGTGAGCCGGTTAAAAAAGGCAGGTCTGATGGGGATCGAGTGCTATTACAGCACGTATTCGCCGGCGGAGGAGAGGCAGATGAAGGCGCTGGCGGAGAAATTCAACCTGCTGCCGAGCGGCGGTTCGGACTTTCACGGCGCGAACAAGCCGGGGCTGGATCTCGCTACCGGGTATGGAAAGCTCTGCGTGCCCGATGATGTCCTCGCGGGGCTGAAAAAGTCCCTGCATACAAAGATCCTGTTCACAGATCTCGACGACACGCTTCTAAACTCACAGAAGACGATATCAGAGCACACCAGAAAAAAGATCAGGGAAATGCTGGCGGCAGGAAATCATTTTGTGTTGGCGAGCGGCAGAGCCGTGAGCAGCATTCTCGACGTGCTGGAGGCGTTGGATATACAGGGTGGTGATACCGAGGGAAAGATCTACATGACAGCGTACAATGGCGCGGTCATCTATGACTGCACGGATGGCTCTGTCATAGAGCAGTATGATGTCCCGGTACCGACGGCGCAGGCGATCTTTGACATGGCCCTGAAAAAGGGCGTTCACATTCAGACCTACACGGATACCCATATCGTGAGCTGTGCGGAGGACGAGGAGCTTGCCTTTTATAAAAAGGCGATCATGTCGCCATACAAGATCGGAACAGATCTGGAGAAAGAACTGGCACATGCGCCGTTTAAGCTGCTCGCGATCGACATCAACGACCGGTCGCGGCTGGAGGAGCTACGCAGGGAAGTGGAGGCGTCCGATTTTGCGGAGGATATCACCTGTGCATTTTCAAATGCTTATTATCTTGAATTTTACAATAAAAAGGCGGGAAAAGGGAATGCGCTGAGAAACCTGTGCAGTGCACTTCATGTCCACATCAAAAATTCTGTCGCAGCGGGGGATGAGGAGAACGACATTACGATGATCGAGGCCGCAGCGGTCGGGGTCTGTATGGCAAACGGCAGACCAGCTGTAAAAGAGTGTGCGGATGTCATCACAGCGCAGGACAATGACCACGACGGGATCGCGGAGGTCATAGACAGGTTTATATTAAAGCATGGACAATGACCTGATAAAACGGTATACTTTAACTGATGTATGTGTCTGGGAACTGTCAATAAATAACGCATCAATCTGACGTGTCAGGTACGGACATGGCTAACTTATATTTGCCATAATTTGCAGCGCGGTGCAAAGTCCGGGGCATACAACGCCAGATTAACAGGTTATTTCCTGACAATTCCTTATGGATTATAACGGAAAGGGAAGAGGAACAATGAACGAGAAGAGGACGGCATTTGCACAGAGAATTGAGCAGAACAGTAAGAATTATTCACCCAAGGATTTATTTGACCTGGGGACGGCAGAGATCATGCTGACACAGCTGAGGGAGAACTTTGGACTCGACACTCTGATGACGGACAGACATGGGAACATACTGATGACAATCGGTGATTTCGACGGCTTTAAGCCGGACGTGGTCAACAAGCCCGGGAACAAGATTCGCGTGAAAGGCCGGACAGTGTGTCATATATATGCAAAATATGATCATGTTGTACAGGAGAAGTTCGATGCAGTGCACAGGATTCTTGATGCATATATAAAAACATTGGAAAATTACAGCGAGAAATCGTATCTGGCGAGCGAGCAGGCTGTCTATATCGAGGAGCTGGAACAGCAGCTGGAGCGGGAGACCGCCCAGGCGCAGTATTCCGGGCAGAACGATCCGCTCACCGGCGTGCTGAACAGAAATCATTTCATCAGCCAGATGAAGGAACTTGCGGAGCGCGAAGTCGTCCCCACAGCGGCGATTTGTGTCAACATCAACGACTGGCGGTTTGTGGATAACAACTTCGGTGAGGAGGAGAGCGACCGCCTGATCGTGACAGTGGCAGAGATCCTCAAAGCCAGGGCGGAAGAAAACGGACTGGAGCATGCTGTGATCGGCAGGGTAGAGGGCGATGTGTTCAATGTCCTCCTGCCGCTGACGGAGGAGGATGAGGCAAAGGCGTACTGCGATGCCATCCAGCAGGCGTGCGACAGCTTCGAGGATGAGAAGCTTGCCCCCAGCATTGCGGTGGGATGCGTGATGCGGACAAACGTGGAGGAAAGTTTTAAGAATATTCTCTCGGATGCGGAGTATGCTATGTTGGAGAATAAGTTTGCGATCAAGAATGCGCCGGGATACAGGGAAAGACTCGAAAAAGGTTTGAAAAATGCCTAAATCTAAAATAATTATTAAGTGCTATAAACTTTGAAAATGAGAGAAAATATAAGTAAATATGAGTAAATGGAAGAAAATGGGAGATAATAAAATCTAGATCCGTTTGCAGAACGCTCGTCAAAAAACTATTATATGATTTGTTAGCACTCAACAGGTAAGAGTGCTAATGAAAAAGCTAATTATTTTAATTAATCATAAGGAGGCATTTCACATGAAATTAGTACCATTAGGAGACAGAGTCGTATTGAAGCAGCTGGTAGCGGAGGAGACAACAAAGTCAGGTATCGTGCTGCCGGGACAGAACAAGGAGAAACCGCAGCAGGCAGAGGTGATCGCTGTAGGACCGGGCGGAGTCGTTGATGGGAAAGAGATCAAGATGGAAGTCAAGGTTGGGGATAACGTGATCTTCTCCAAGTATTCCGGAACAGAAGTAAAGATCGACGAGGAAGAGTACATCATCGTAAAGCAGAATGACATCTTGGCAGTTATCCAGTAAATAAAAACTAATAAAATCTAAAATGCTGCAAAATACGCAGCATAAGATTTTCTAAGTTATTGGGAGAACGCCAAGGGCAGCGTTCTCCGCTTCGGAACTGTGGAATCGAAAAAATGATATTATAATTAAAAATTGGAGGATGATTCAATCATGGCAAAGGAAATCAAATACGGAGCAGAGGCTCGTAAGACATTAGAGACAGGTGTAAATAAGCTGGCGGACACTGTGAGCGTGACACTGGGACCCAAAGGAAGAAATGTTGTTCTCGACAAATCATTCGGCGCACCGCTGATCACAAATGACGGCGTTACGATCGCAAAGGAGATCGAGCTTGAGGACGCGTTCGAGAACATGGGCGCACAGCTTGTCAAGGAAGTTGCGACCAAGACAAACGACGTGGCGGGCGATGGTACGACGACAGCTACGGTTCTCGCACAGGCTATGATCAGCGAGGGAATGAAGAACCTGGCAGCAGGCGCAAACCCGATCATTTTGAGAAAAGGTATGAAGAAAGCGACAAACTGTGCAGTGGACGCGATCGCAGCCATGAGCTCCAAGGTAAATGGCAAGCAGCACATCGCAAGAGTCGCAACGGTTTCCTCCGGCGATGAGGAAGTCGGAAACATGGTAGCGGACGCGATGGAGAAGGTTTCCGGCGACGGCGTTATCACGATCGAGGAATCCAAGACGATGCAGACAGAGCTTGACCTGGTGGAAGGTATGCAGTTCGACCGCGGATATATCTCAGCTTACATGGCGACAGACATGGATAAGATGGAAGCGACCATGGAGGATCCGTATATTCTGATCACAGACAAGAAGATCTCCAATATCCAGGAGATCCTGCCGGTATTAGAGCAGGTAGTACAGTCTGGCGCAAAGCTTTTGATCATCGCAGAGGATGTTGAGGGCGAGGCGCTCACGACGCTGATCGTCAATAAACTGCGCGGCACATTCAATGTGGTCGCTGTGAAGGCTCCCGGATACGGCGACAGGAGAAAGGCTATGCTCGAGGATATCGCGATCCTCACAGGCGGCCAGGTGATCAGCGAGGAGCTGGGTCTGGACCTCAAGGAAGCGACACTGGAGCAGTGCGGACGCGCGAAGTCTGTAAAGGTTCAGAAGGAGAACACCATCATCGTCGACGGCGAGGGCGACAAGGCAGCGATCGATGCGAGGATCTCACAGATCAAGAAGCAGGTTGAGGAGACAACATCTGATTTCGACAAGGAGAAGCTGCAGGAGAGACTTGCAAAGCTTGCAGGCGGTGTGGCAGTGATCCGTGTCGGCGCAGCGACAGAGACAGAGATGAAGGAAGCAAAACTCCGCATGGAGGATGCGCTCAACGCGACAAGGGCAGCAGTGGAGGAAGGTATCATCGCAGGCGGCGGATCTGCTTACATCCATGCTTCCAAGAAGGTTGCAGAGCTTGTTGACACGCTGGAGGGCGACGAGAAGACAGGTGCCAAGATCGTGCTGAAGGCGCTGGATGCACCGCTGCATATCATCGTTGCAAACGCAGGTCTCGAAGGAAGCGTTATCGTAAATAAGGTGAGAGAGTCCAAAGCTGGTATCGGCTTTGATGCAGCGAAGGAAGAGTATGTGGATATGGTTGAGGCTGGTATCCTTGATCCGGTCAAGGTTACAAGAAGCGCACTGCAGAATGCATGCTCCGTGGCAAGCACACTCCTCACGACAGAGTCTGTTGTGGCAAACATCAAGGAGGACACGCCGGCAATGCCTGCAGGTGGTCCTGGAATGGGCGGAATGATGTAATAAAAGGAATCAATTTGTGGGGAACGCAGAAGTGCGTTCCCCATTTTTAGGCATGTATATGTTATTGAAACATTTTAAGTTGTATGTTATGCTAATTCTAATATTCCGTGAACAAGGATTGGTTTGTGTGAAAGGGTGAGGACGATATGGTAGAAAACATCAAGGACTGTGACCAGATCCATCTGTTTCGGGACATCAGCAGGGAGGAGATCGAGAAGATGTTCCGCTGTTCGAAAACCGTCGAGCGCTCCTTTGAGGAGGGAATCTACATCTTCCGCCAGGGCGAGACGCCGAGGAATCTGTTCCTGGTGCTCGAGGGCACAGTCATGATCTCAAAGGATTTCGCGTCGGGAAAGCGGGATGTGCTTTTTATGGTAGGGCAGGGTGACGTCTTTGGGGAGATGTTTCTTTTTGCGGACACCAAGGCGTACTGGTACGATGCCATCGCGCAGGGGAGAGTGAAGGTGCTCGAGATCCCGTGGCAGTTTTTTTACTGTTTTTGCAGCAATGCCTGTGAGCATCACCGCATGATCACCAGAAACATGCTTGAGATTCAGTCCGAAAAAAATTTTACGATGACGAGGAAGCTCCATCTGCTGTCGGGAACGACGCTGCGCGAGCGCATTGCCCTGTGGCTGGTCGAGCAGACGGACGCCGCCGGGGCGGATACTGTCAGGCTCGCTATGAACAGGGAGGAGCTGGCGGATTATCTGGGCACGACGAGACCGTCCCTGTCGAGGGAGCTGATGAAGATGCAGCAGGAACATCTGATCGAAGCAGACAGGAATACGATCAGGATTGTGGATCGGGATGCGCTGGAGACGTTGTATTAAACATATTGAAAGAAAAATTGTACCTGCAAAAAAACATAAAATATTTAAAAATGTAACAATTGTTACAGAAATTTCTCCTGAAATTCAATATACTAAAATCACAAAAGAACAGCGCATAATAAATAAAGCACAGGAACAATCAGTTTATTTTATAAAAGGAGGAATTATCATGACAGATAACGCACAGGTAAGCAACTTAGTCAATCTTTTGGATGGATACGCGACAAAGGGCGGCCATCATCTCAATGTCAATGTTCTCAACAGGGATACATTGCTGGATGCACAGAAGCACCCGGAGAACTATCCGCAGCTCACGATCAGGGTTTCGGGATATGCCGTAAACTTTATCAAGCTGACACCGGAGCAGCAGGCGGACGTTATCTCCAGAACGTTCCACGAGGCAATTTAGTTTTTGACGATCTATCATATTTTGTAAAATTCCATTGGCAGACACCGCCCGCAAGGGGCGGTGTTTTGCGTTTTGGGATAGAAACAATGGACAGGAAACGCAGAACAGTATAAAATATAATTATCTATGTAATAAGAACTGTTAAAGGAGTGGGATTAAAATGACGTTGGAAATGAGTCTGAGGACAGCGTTCAGCATCATACCATTGATCGGAGCAGTGATACCATTGGTGGGTATCTTTGTCCTCATGAGTAAGGAGCAGAACAGCTCCTCGACAAATCTGATGGTGGCAAACATCGGCTGCCTGATCATGAACGGCGCGTACTGTCTGATGCTTCGGACAAACAATCCTTCCGAGGCGACACTGGCGTTGAAGATGGAGTATCTCGGAAATTTTTTGTTTTATTATTTCTTTATCAAATTTATCCTGGCGTACATGCAGCTCGACACGCGGCATAAGACGATCAGGGTATTTTCAAAAATATGGCTGGTGTTCGAGGCATTTGCCCTGCTCATCATGTGGGATGACAAGAGGCGTGAGATGGCATTCGGAGAGCTGGACTATGTGGAAGATGTCCGATACGGATATCACTTCTTAAGTCAGGAGGGCGGCGTCGTCTATGCGATCCGCTACGGTTTTCTGACAGCCTTTCTGCTGGCGCTAATCGGCTACATGATCGTGAGGAGGATACAGCTACGCAATCAGGGCGGGACGGAAAAGCAGAACCTGTCGCATCTGATCATTGCAAAGTTCGTTGTCATCATACCGCTCGCGCTGGAGCTCCTGTTCAAATTTAACTTTGAGGTCGTTCCGCTCTTCTCCGCAGTGGCGGTGCTGCTGATCATACTGAGTGTTATTGAGGGGGATATCTTTAACATACTCGATCTTGGGCGGGGCTGGATGGTGGAGAATTTTGACGCCATGTTCCTGGTTGCGGACAAATCCTACGGCTATCTCGACTCCAACAAATATGCAAAGAAAAATTTCGAGGAGCTTTCAGGGATCCATAAGGGAGAAAAGCTCTCAGACCGGTTGGAACGCCTGTTTAAGTCCGAGGAGGAGGAGATCGTCATTGAAAACCGGCATTACAAGAAGTATATCAGGGATCTGAACGTGAAGAATAAGATCAGGGGCCATGCGATGATCCTCGTTGATCTGACAGAGAACTACAATATGATGGAGCAGTTAAAAGAAGCAAAGCTGCGTGCGGAGGAGGCGAATGAGTCCAAATCCAATTTCCTGTCAAACATGTCGCATGAGATCCGCACGCCGATGAACGCGATCGTGGGAATGACGGAGATTCTTCTGAGAAGCGACTTGAGTGAGCAGGACAGGGGATATCTGATGAACATCAAAAACTCCGGCGCTTCGCTGCTCACGATCATCAATGATATCCTTGATTTTTCCAAGATCGAGTCAGGCAAGCTCGAGATCATAGAGGAGGAGTATGAGCCGATGTCCATACTGAGCGACCTCAGCATGATATTCCTCAACAGGATCGGCGACAAACCGATAGAACTGATATTTGATATTGACAAGGATCTGCCAAACAGGCTGTACGGGGATTCGATCCGGATCAGACAGGTCATCATCAACATCGCCAATAACGCGATCAAGTTTACAGAGGCGGGGTATGTCAGACTCACGATAAAGATGACGCGGATGGCAGAGGCGGACATGGTGGATCTGGCGATCTCGATCCGGGACTCCGGCCAGGGGATCAAGCCGGACGATCTGAAAAAGTTGTTTGGTTCTTTCCAGCAGGTTGACACGAAGAAAAACAGGAACAAGGAGGGAACGGGGCTGGGACTTGCGATATCAAAACAGCTCGTGGAGAACATGGGCGGACAGATCGGCGTGAGGAGCGAGTACGGCAAAGGAAGCGAATTTTATTTCAATATTCCGCAGAGGGTGGTCGGCAGCCAGATCGCGGCGGTCATCAAGGAGGAGGCGATCGTCCATGAGCCGATGGTCGTGAGCGGCCTTATGGGGGATCAGCGCCTTCTGGAGCAGATGAAACATATGGCGGAGGGCTACGGCCTGCGGTATGTGGACTGCTATCAGGCGAGGGATAACGGCGACAAGGTGGACTTTTTCTTTGTGGACGAAGGTGTCTATCGGGATCTGAAAGAAAATATCGAGAAGCACTTTGTCGCGAACGGTACAGAGCTCTGCGTGCTGCAGAATCCCATGAGGGAGAATGTGTGGAACGAACAGGTTACGGTTGTCAATAAGCCCCTGTATACACTGAATTTCTGCCAGGTGATCAACCATGAGACCACGGCAGTCTTCGTCGAGACGGACAATGTGATGAATTTTGTCGCGCCGCAGGCACAGATCCTGATCGTGGACGACAACGAGATGAACCTCAAGGTGGCAAGGGGGCTGCTGCAGCCGCTGCAGATGAACATCGACACAGCCAGCTCCGGCAAGCAGGCGATCGAGATGGTGCAGGAGAAACGGTATCATATCGTCTTTATGGATCACATGATGCCCGTGATGGACGGTGTGGAGACGACGCAGAATATCCGGAAGCTTGCGGACGAATACATTCAGAACATGCCGATCATCGCGCTGACAGCCAACGCGGTCATGGGTGCGCGGGAGATCTTTAAGGAAGCGGGAATGAATGATTTTGTGGCAAAACCGATCGAGCTAAAGGATATCTGCAGCAAGATCCGCGCATGGCTTCCCAACGAACTGGTGCATAAACTGTCAGCGCCTGCCGCAGTGCAGGAGCAGATACCGCAGCAGGAGCTTCCTGTCATTGAGGGACTCAATGTCGCGGAGGGCGTTAAGAATTCCGGCAGCCTGGAACTGTTTACGAACCTGTTGGGCGATTTTTACAAATTAATCGACCTGAAGTCGACAAAAATTGAAAAATGTCTTGCAGACGGAATGATTCGCGATTATACTATAGAGGTACATGCACTGAAAAATACGGCGCGCATGATCGGGGCGCTGGAACTCTCAGAGCTGTTTTACAAGATGGAGCAGTGCGGAAATGCAGAGGACATAGAGACGATCGCCAGGGAAAATCCTGCCGTCATGGAGCTGTGCAGGAGTTACAAGCCGATATTGGAGCCATATGGAAAGGCAAACGAGCAGGAAAAGAAGGAAGTCCCGAGGGCAAAGATCATAGAGGCGCTTGACAGGATCAATGCTGCCATGGACAGTTTTGATCTCGACGGAGCAGATGCAGCGCTTTCGGAGCTTGAGGAGTACCGGCTTCCAGAGGCGCTCGGCCCTTATATGGAAGAGCTGAGGGCTTTTGTGGCTGATGTGGCAATGGAAGACGTCATGAATACAGGGAAAAAGATGATAGAAGTACTTGAAGGGCTCACAGAATAAAAAGTGGAGGTTTATTATGCAAAAAGTATTGATTGTATCGGAGGTACAGAGTTACCTGCTCGTATCACTCCAGGAAAGGCTTGAGGAAGCGGACTGCTGCGTGATGAACACGCATGCGCATCCGGATGTGCTCAGCAAAATAAAGGAGAATATAGATCTGATCTTTATCTTTGCAGATGAGGAGCTTATGAGGCTGAATCAGGGACTTACATATCTGAAAGACCAGGCGGTGGAGAAGGATATCCCGATATTTGTCACAGGTGATCCCCTGGAGATCGCGGAGATCATCAAGGTTATTCCACTGCACCTGATCCAGAAGGAGTTTCCGCGTCCGATCAATGTCAATGAGGTCGCGGAAGCGATCGAATCGTACCTGAAAATATTTGGAAAGCAGAATAAAAAGAAGATCCTCGTGGTGGACGATTCCGGTGCGATGCTCCGGAATGTAAAGGGATGGCTGGAAGACAAGTATCAGGTGATCCTTGCTAATTCCGGCGCCATGGCGATCAAATATCTCTCAACGAACAGACCGGATCTGGTGCTGCTCGACTATGAGATGCCGATCGTTGACGGCAAGCAGGTGCTCGGTATGATCCGGAGTGAGATCGAGTTTGCGGATATACCTGTCATGTTTCTCACCAGCAAGGGGGATAAGGAGAGTGTCATGCAGGTCATGGAGCTGAAGCCGGACGGGTACCTGCTCAAGACGATGCCGCCGGAGCAGATCAAGAAGTCGGTGGACACTTTCTTTGAAAAGCGGAAGGCAATTCATAACTAATAAACAGAAAACCGGGTGTACAGTGCCCGGTTTTCCATTGCATGACGGATCAGAATGGGAGGGCGGCAGGATATGGCGGCAAGGGTATATGGCAGCGAGATGCGCGCCATTTGGCTGGGAGACCGGACGATCCAATATGAGCTTACCAGAAAGTCTGTGAAGAACGTGAACCTGCGGATCGACGCTGCAGGGAATGTGAAGGTTTCCGCCTCGCGGCGTGTCCCGCTGGATTTTATAGAGGGATTTCTGCGCCAGAAGCAGGAACTGATCGTCTCTGCGGTCGGGAGGGCGGAGGAGAACCGCCGCAGGCAGCAGGAACAGCCGCCGCAGGCCGCCAGGCAGTATGCGGACGGAGAGCAGCTGACAATACTGGGTAAGAGGCGTGCAGTCAGGACGGCACAGGCAGTTCAGGGCAAAAAGGAGTGCATCGTGCTGGAGGAGGATGCCATCTGCTTTCATGTGAAGGATCCGCAGAATGTACGCCATAAAGAACTTATGTATGAGCGATGGCTGGGGTCATACCAGCGTGACGTGTATGAGGAGATCTGCAGTCAGACCTATGAACAGTTTCGGGAGTACGGCGTGGATCATCCGGTCATCCGGATACGCCGCATGACATCCAGGTGGGGATCCTGCCAGCCATACAGAGGGATAGTGACATTGAACAGCCGGCTGATCGAGACGCCGGTCTGCTGTATTGAGTATGTGGTGATGCATGAATTCTGTCACTTTATCCATCCGGATCACTCCAGGGCGTTTCATGCGCTGATGACAGGAATGATGCCGGACTGGAAGCAGCGAAAACAGCTGCTCAACTCCATATCGGAGTGGAATTAACGGGGGAGTGTTGATGATGTACGAACATGTGACGCATATCTTTGGTCCGGTGTATGACCGGGATTCAAGGATCCTGATCCTGGGCTCCATGCCCTCTGTCAAGTCGCGGGAGCAGCAGTTTTATTACGGACATCCGCAGAACCGTTTCTGGAAAGTGCTCCCGGCAGTGCTGAGGGAGCCGGAGCCGGGAACGGTCGCGGAAAAAAGAGACTTTTTGCTGCGCAACAATGTAGCGCTGTGGGATGTGATAGCATCCTGTGATATCATAGGCTCGTCGGACAGCAGCATAAAGAATGTTCAGGCGAATGATATGAACAGAATACTGTCTGCCGCGGATATCGGAATGATATTCCTCAATGGCGGGAAGGCATATGAGTTGTTTATGAAGTATTGCGATAGTACAATACAAAAGGATGCCCATGGGGGCAGGCCGAAGCTCGTCAGGCTGCCTTCCACAAGTCCCGCCAACGCGGCGTGGTCCCTCGGGCGGCTGACAGAAGCCTGGGGAGAGGCGATCCTGGGAGAAGGGGGTATCGGACGCGATGGGGTATGAAGCGGAAGTGATCAGAGGTTTCAACGAGTACTGTCAGGAGAAGAGGAGGCTGGTTTCGGAAATAGCGGACGGGGAGCAGAGAGCGCGGCAGGAGAAGGTGCTGGTGGCGCGGTCGCTCCTGCATCATGAATCAGAGCAGATGCTGTCTGTCTATGCGAAATATACAATGATCGTGGAAGAAAGAGGAGACAGTGATGACAGACAGTTCCAGAGTCTGCAGGATGCGATGGTGGATATGGTGTGTGCCGGCCTCGAGGATACCTCGTTCAATAAGTGGAAGGTAAATCTGACAGATGCGGTCTGTCAGGTGCAGGCCAGCGAGCAGGTCAGGCGCCTGCCGCGCTTTTCAAAGGCATGTGGAAAGGTGCAGGACAGCCTCGACATTGACTTCTCTGACATTGAGGATGAGCTGAAAATGATCTTTGAGCCGGAGTGCATCTACAATACGCTGGTGCTGCTTGTCACGGCGGTGAAGAGTTACTGTGAACTTCTGGACAGGATCTGTGAGCGGCAGAAGGGATAAGAAGGGCATGCCGCGAAAGGGGGTGCAGGCAGCCGTGCAGGGCGATCAGCAGAAAAAGTACCGCACAAAGAACAAGGACGCGATCATGACATATCTGGATCTGCACAGGGAGCACAGCTTCAGCGCCTATGATGTCAACGCGTACATGCAGGAAAACGGCATACAGGTCAATCTGACGACGATTTACCGCAATCTGGACAAGCTCACAGAGAGCGGCGTGATCATGAAATACAAGACGGCGGAGGATGAGTTCTGCCGCTACCAGTGTGCCAAGCCCCATGCACACTGTCACGAGCATATTCATATGCAGTGCAGGATGTGCGGGAAGATCCTGCACATGGAGTGCAGCTTTATGGAGGAGATCGTGCGGCATCTGTACGATCATCACAAGTTTATGCTGGAGTGCTCGGGTTCTGTGCTGATGGGGGTGTGCGCGGAATGCCGGATGAGATCGGATGAGCAAGGAGTATGATGATTATGGAAATGTGGGACATCTATGATGCAGACAAAAAACGTACAGGGCGGACGATGAGGAAAAATGACTGGCGCCTGAAGGACGGGGAGTATCATCTGACTGTGCTCGGTGTGATAGCGCATCGGGACGGCAGGTTTCTCATCACCAAACGGGTGATGACCAAGGCGTGGGCGCCCGGCTGGTGGGAGGTTTCCGGCGGCGCGGCGCAGGCTGGCGAGGATTCGGAGGCGGCTGTGGTCAGGGAGATCAGGGAAGAGACAGGACTTGACGTGTCCGGCTGGGACGGAGGTTATCTGTTCAGCTATAAGAGGGAGAATCCCGGCGAGGGGGACAACTATCATGTGGATATCTACCGCTATGTGGCTGACTTTGACGAAAAAGATATCCGTCTCCAGGAGGAGGAGACGGACGGTTATATGCTGGCGACCGCGGAGGAGATCAGGGCGTTTGCCGCACAGGGGATCTTCCTTCATTATGACAGCATAAAGGATGCATTTGATATGTAGGCTATTCTCCAAGGGTAGCCGGTGCCGCGCCTGTCAGGTAGCGGTTCAGGATCTCCTGAATGCGCCGCTGTACGGTCTGGGCGATCTCGACTGTGGTCATGTGTTTGTAATCGTCGTAATAGAGCGGTTTCAGATAGTACACAAACGTTTTGATGGGCTTGAGCGTCCGCTCCTCAAACACGCGGTAGGAGTCGATCAGCACGACAGGGACGATCGGAACCTTTGACCACACTGCGCTCTTGAAAGCGCCCGGTTTGAACTCGGTGGTGGAGTTGCCGTTGTGATGGTAGCCGCCCTCCGGGAAAATGATAAACCTGCGCCCCTGCCTGGCCTCGTCAGCCATCTCGCGGATGATCTTTATGGATTGTCTCGCGTCGGTTCTGTCCATCCGTTTGCCGTGTACCAGGTTGATGAACTGCCTTACGAGGGGGGTGTTTGATTTCTCGATATCCATGACGACAGAGCAGGGTTTGTCGTGGGTGAGCATGATACCGAGCGCGTCGTATTTTCCCTGATGGTTGGGGCACATGATATAGCCGCCCTCATCGGGCAGATTGTGGATGCCGTAGCCTTCTGTCGTGATGCGGCCGGGTTTGATCATGCGCCTGATGCACAGGCGGTCGAGGGCATACATCTGTTCCTCTGAATATTTTTCAGGGTGGCGGGATACATACTCCATCTGTGGGATCATATAAATGTGGTGCAAATTCCTGAATATCACATGATAAAATCTTGAAAACATATAAAACTCCGATTCTGAACAGTTCCTTACGATGAGCTTCTGATCGTGCATAAGAGTATTATATAAGAAAAAGATGAAATAGTCAATGAGACGAAATATTCCACAGATCGGGCTTGTCTTTGTATACAGATCTGCGTTATAATGATACAAATGCATTAATCAATGAAAATAAAAAAAGAAAGGTGGACTTAGGAAGAAATGAAGAAGATTTGGAAGAGTATCGTGGGATTTGTGTTTGGGGCGGCACTGCTGCTGGGCGTGCCCGCGGCGGATGTGGCTGCCGCGGAGTACACGGTGGCGCCGGCGGAGGCAGTCCTGTATACGAATGAGAATACGGTGATACTGGCAGATGCTGACGACAGCACAGTGGTGCTTCCCGAGGTGGCTGCAGACCTGCCGATCCAGGTGACGGGTGTCACGAGCAACGGTTATTTTCAGATCAGCCTGGATGGACAGACCTTTTATATCCATGGGATCGGCCTGAGCGCTGCGGATTCGGCGAGTGCGGCGTCAAACCAGATCTATGAGACGATCATGGCGCAGAAGGCTGTCTTTCCGGAGGGGATGCACTGGACGAACGACAATTACTACGGCTGGAAGGGCGGAACCTACACGGGCGGTTTTGGATGCGCGGGTTTTGCATTTGCAGTGAGTGACGCGGCTTTCGGCAACGCGAGGGCAACGATCCATAAGGACTACAACAATATAAAGGTCGGCGATATTCTCAGGGTGGAGAATGACACGCACTCTGTCATCGTGCTCGAGGTGAGGGCGGATTCCGTCGTCGTGGCGGAAGGCAATTACAATTCCTCGATCCACTGGGGACGCGAGATACCAAAATCGCGGCTGATCGACCCGTCAAGCTATATCATGACGAGATATTAAGGAGGATTTTGATCATGGAAAAAATAACAAGTTTTACGATCGACCATATCAGGCTGCAGCCGGGCGTGTATGTCTCGAGAAAGGACAAGGTCGGCGGGAGCACGATCACGACATTTGACCTGCGGATGACATCCCCGAATGAGGAGCCGGTCATGAACACGGCGGAGGTGCACACGATCGAACATCTGGCGGCGACTTTCCTGAGAAACCATAAGGAGTTTGGGGAAAAGACGATCTATTTCGGACCGATGGGCTGCCGCACCGGATTTTATCTGCTGCTTGCGGGCGATTACGAGTCGAAAGACATCGTGCCGCTGATGATCGAGCTGTACGAGTTTATCAGGGATTACAAGGACGAGGTGCCGGGAGCCAGCCCGAAGGACTGCGGGAACTATCTCGACATGAATCTGGGCATGGCAAATTACCTCGCGAAACGCTATCTGGACAATGTGCTGTACCAGATCGACGCGTCGAGACTTGTGTACCCCGAGTAGGGGCGCGTGCATATAGTATACTAAAACCTTACGGGTGAGATACCGATGGATAATACTTTTTTGACACAGATCACAAACGGGACCATTGAGGAGGTCGAGACAGGCAGGAACGGTTCCTTCGTGCTCGTATCCTACAGGGATTGTCCGAACTGCGGCAGGCAGGATCAGACCATACGTCTCAATGTCAGCAATAACACAGTGATCATGGACGAGAGCAGCGAACGGATACCGCTCAGGGATCTGAGAACGGGAATGACGGTGAACGCAGCGTTTTCCAATGCGACGACGAGGAGTATCCCGCCGCAGGCGGCAGCGTATGTCATACAGGTGGTGGGGCGGCCGCGCAATGACGATGTGACAGTCGGCAGGATCGTCGATGTGGACAGACGGGGCAGGAGCTTTACGACAGTCAGCGACGGCAATCTGTCCTCCGTCATGCGGTTCAATTTGTCGGATGACGCGCAGATCCTGAATCCGATGGGCAGGCCGATGAATTTTGAGAACCTTGTTCCGGGTCTGCGGGTCCGGGTGCGCCACGCCAATTTTATGACGATGAGTATCCCGCCGCAGACGACGGCCTTTGAAGTCCGGGTGATCCGGTAAGATTTTCTGTAAAACCTTATAAAATCTTTATAAATGTCCCTTATCCTTTTGTTATGAGAAATAGTTCTCGGGTTTAATGACGAAAGGAAAGGGACATTTTATGATGGAAAATATTCTGGAGACGGTTCATCTGAGCAAGAAGTACAGAAAACAGTATGCGAATCAGGACATCTCGATCGCGGTAAAGAGAAATACAGTCTATGGGCTGCTGGGGCCGAACGGGGCGGGCAAGTCGACGCTGCTGAAGGCGCTGACGGGCATGATCGTTCCTAGTTCCGGCATGATCATCTTTGATGGCAGGCAGTGGAGCCGGAGGGATCTTGCCGCGATCGGGGCTCTGATCGAGTCGCCGCCGCTGTACGACAACCTGACGGCGCGTGAAAACCTGAAAGTGCGCACATTGTTGTATGGTCTGCCAGAGAGCAGGATCGATGATGTGCTGGAGATGGCGGCGCTCACAGATACCGGAAAAAAGAAGGCAGGGCATTTCTCGATGGGAATGAAGCAGCGGCTTGGCATTGCCGCCGCACTGATCAATCACCCGAAGCTTTTGATCCTCGATGAGCCGACCAACGGGCTTGATCCCATCGGGATCAGCGATCTGCGGAAGCTGATACGCTCTTTTCCGGAGCAGGGCATCACTGTGATCCTGTCAAGCCACATGTTATCGGAGGTACAGCAGACGGCGGACGAGATCGGGATCATCGCGGATGGAAGGTTGTGGTACGAGGCACCAGTCTGTGGATCGGAGGATCTGGAGACGCTGTTTCTGGAGGTGGTAAAAAAGACTTCTGAGATGAAGTCTTCTGAGATGAAAACATCTTTGAAAGGGCAGGTGGTTTAGATGGGCAGGTATCTTAGGGCGGAGCTGTTAAAACAAAAGCGAACCTTCAACAAGATATTGATATGGCTGGCGCCGCTGGTCACGATCCTGCTGTCAGTGGCGCTGATGCGCGGGCGGTTTCTGCAGATCGGAGCGTACAATTGGTGGTATATGCTGATACTGCCGGGAAGCTTTACCATGATTGCGGCATTTATGGCGGTGAAGGAGCGAAGGAAGAACAGACATGGACTGTTCGGTGTCGCTGTTCAGAAAAAGAAACTCTGGGCGGCGCAGATTTTGGTCTGTACGTTTTATCTTCTGCTCACCTGTATTTTGTTTTCTGTGCTCATTATTGTGGAGGGCCTGTTGTTTGGGGGAGATCTATCGCCGGCGCAGAGTCTGACTGCGGGTATCGTACTGTTTGTCACCTATGCGTGGCAGATCCCGCTGTGGATGTTCCTGGCGGATCACACGGGTGTCGCGTTCACGGTCTTTGTCAGTCTGCTCTGCAATAATTTCTCTGCCATTCTCTTTGCGGGGAAGAGCTGCTGGTGGATCCCATTTGCGATCCCGGCGCGGATGATGTGTGTCTGTATCCATGTGCTGCCGAACGGCCTGCCGATGGAGGCTGGAAATCCTCTGGCAGATGGCGCGGTCGCTGTTTGGGCAATCTGTATCGCAGTGCTCTGGTATGCAGGGATCCTGGCGGTCACAGCGTTATGGTTCGAGAAACGTGAGGTATAGGGGGGATCAGTATGAACATCAAAGGTCATATAAAAGCGGAACTGTATAAGGTATCCCATTCAGGTCTGATATGGATCCACATATTCGCGCCGCTTTTTGCAATGGGTGTGTTTCTGGCCTATTACCGGTTTAACGCGTGGAGTGAGCTGGCGAAGGCGGTGGGATATCTGCAGGTCCTGTCGATCGCGTATCCTTTCATGATCGCTCTGGTTACGACGATCCTGTCGGAGCTTGAGACGCGGGCTGGAAATTGCCAGCTGGTGCTGACGGTGCCCTGTGACAGGAGTATTGTCCATCTTGTCAAGCTGGCTGTTCTGCTCATGTGCGGTCTGCTGTCCTCACTGCTGGCAGTCCTTGGCTTTGGCGCAGTGTTCCGCGCGGTGGGAAACAGCGGTTTTTCACTGGCATTTTATGCAGGAGCTGCAGTATTGCTGTTTGGCGGGAACATCACATGGTATGGGATCAGTTATCTTGCCAGTTTTCAGTTTTCGAACGCGAAGGGTGCGGGGATCGGTATCGGGATCGTGGGCAGCCTGGTCGCGGCACTGATGCAGACGGGGCTTGGCGATGCGGTCTGGTACTATGTGCCCTGTGGGATATCCGTGCGCTGGTGCAGCATGTATGCGATGAGTCAGGTGGGGAATTCGTACCGCATGTACTGTACAGAAGCGGTGAAAAGTGGTATATTTATGGTGGTATCTGGAGCGCTGCTGCTGATCCTGCTGATATGCTGGGGAAAAACGTGGGAGACAAAAGCGGCGGGAGAGGAGTAGGATCAGTCGTATGGCACATATATTGGTGATCGATGACGAACAGGATATCTGCCGTCTGATCGAGAAGGTGCTTGGCAGGGATGGACATACGGTGACGGCGAGAAACAGCGCGGCGGGGCTGGAGGCGTCGGATCTGAAGCCGTATGACCTGCTGATCCTGGATGTCATGATGCCGGAGGTGGACGGCTTTTCCTTTTGCTATCAGGTACGCAGGGCGGTGGACTGTCCGATCCTGTTTCTGACTGCAAAGACGATGGAGCAGGACATTGTCGAAGGGTTTGCAATGGGAGGGGATGATTATATCAGGAAGCCTTTTGGCGTCGCGGAGCTGCGTGCCAGGGTGACAGCACATCTGCGGCGGGAGGGCAGGCAGCACCATCAGACGATCACAAGCGGCAGATATTATTTCGATCTGTCTGCCAGAGAGGTGCATATCAGGCTTTCCGCCCCTGGCGCGGATACGGAGTTTGAGAAGATCCCGCTGACCAGAAGCGAGTATCAGATCTGTGAATATCTGGTGCGCAACAAAGGGCAGGTCTTTTCGCTGGAGAGCATATTGGAGGCTGTGCTGGGCTATGATTCGGAGAGTGACGTCTCTGCGATCCGCATGCACATCAAAAATATCCGCAGTAAATTTTCAAAGTATTCGGAACAGTCGGCATGTCCGATCAGCACCGTGTGGGGAGTGGGGTACAAATGGCAGTGAGCAGGACTTTAAACAGGAGGACGGTCAGTCTGTATAAGTTGTTCCTGCGTTATCTTGCGGTGTTCTGCCTGACTACGATCCTGTTTGCGGGGGTGGTGATCCTGTGTGCGAGCGCCGGGTTTCAGAGCGGATTTGTGCTGCAGGCAAATTATGCGGAGAGAGCTGTCGGGGAAGCGAGAGACAGGATCGCCCGGAGTGAGCCCTTTGACAGGGCGTTGATTCCGTTCCCGTGCACGTATATACTGATCGATCGGGATGGGACGGTCGTAGAGAGCGATATGACTTCTGGAGAGATCGATCGTGCGCTGGGGCAGATCAGGGCGTTGTTAAGCAATGCGCCGCGGGATGCCATGCACCAGTATGCGCTGATCGAGAGGGCGGACTCGGTCTGCGTAGTCTGTTATGACATGTATGTGCATTTTGCGTCGCCGATCCTGGATCAGTGGCTTCCGAGGCCGGAATTGCTTGCCATGCTCATTCTGCTGGCTTTTTTTCTGCTGGATGCGTTTGTGACGGCGGTGCGGTTCGGGCAAAGATTAAAAAGGGAACTGGAGCCGATCGTTACTGCTGTTGACCGGATCGCGGGGCAGGAGCTGGATCTGGGCGTCACTGTGACAGGCATTGGGGAATTCAATACAGTGCTGCGCTCGATACAGGATATGGGGGATGCGCTGGAGAGATCACTGAAAGAACAGTGGGAGCTGGAGCAGGACCGGCGGATGCAGATATCGGCTGTCGCACACGACATTAAGATCCCGTTGACGGTCATAAGGGGGAATGCGGAGCTGCTGCTGGAGGGAGAGCTGTCCGGCGAGGACAGGGATCTGATGGAGGGGATCTGTGCAGGCGTTTCCAGGATCGAAAGGTATCTCGGGCTGTTAAGCGATGCTGTCAGTGTCGAAGATGCGCAGGCAATGATTGCGGAGAATTTTTCTGTGGAAACGTGTGTCGGGGAGATCGAACAGCAGGCATCATCTCTGTGCCGCTCGAAGGAGATCGCGCTGGCGGTCAGAAAGGCGGGGAGCTCAGAAATATTTTATGGGGATCGGGAGCTTATCGTCCGCGCGGTTTCTGATATTCTTGATAATGCGGTCGAACACACGCCGAGGCAGGGGGCGGTTGAATTGTCCGTTACAGCCGATGACGATAAGCTTGTGTTCAGGGTGACGGACAGCGGGACGGGTTTTTCGGACAGTGCCTTAAAATATGCTGCCAGGCAGTTTTATACAGAGTGCGAAGAGCGGTCGGGAAAGCACTATGGACTGGGGCTGTTCATCGCGGCAAGGGCGGCAGGGCAGCACGGCGGCAGCCTGGTGACCGCAAACCGGGAGGACGGAAACGGGGCTGTGGTCACGCTGACAGTCATGAATGCAGATTGTGATCGTGAATAAGAAATACAAGGAAATCAAGGGGATATTTATGAAAAGGGGATTATTGATATTATTTTGTATGGGAATGATGGTGACAGGCTGTGCAGACCAAAAGGCAGGCATACAGGAAGAGCCAGAGGTTTACTCACTGGATCTGGATGGGAATATCCAGATGGAAGAGACAGGCGGGAAACAGGCGGTTACAGGAAGTGAGGCAGCGCAGTCAGGGGAAACTGCAGAGAATCAGGAATCAGAAGCGGTAAGTGCATCAAAAGACAGCACGCAGGATAACACTGGTGCACAGAGTGGTGAGAGTGCTTCGGAGGATCAGGATCATGCGAATACACAGGATCTGTATTCAGGATTTCTGAAGAATGAAGTCCCGGCAATTGTCAGGAATGACTATCTGCAGAGTGATTATAGAACAAATAATCTGGAAAGCGGGCGCGCTTATACGTTTGCGGAGCTTGGACAGTATGTCGATCAAAGCTATTTTGATCCTGAATATATGGAAAAGACAACTTACGATCAGGCGCAGTACACGTATGTGGGATGTCTGGACAATGATGCCATAAATCTCCTGGTAAAATTTATCGGACTGAATATTTACTCACCAGGTGATGACAGTTTTGCAGTCTATGTGCTTTCTGAAGAGAATGGGCAGCTGTATCTGACAGGTGAGTATGAGTGCTGGGCGCGCAGCTATACGGAACAGTATCGCAATGGCCTGTGCCGCAGCGGCGGCTCCAGCGGAGCGGGAGATCACTATGATGGGCTGTCAGCGTTCCTTTCGGACGGAAAGGAGGTATCGATCTATGAGGCGGAGATCTTAAGCGGATGGTGGACGAGTTATGTCGATGGGACGATCTACAGTGAAGTTTTTGGGGAGAACGCGGATGTGCCGCTGGAGGTGTCAGTCTATACGATCGACGGGGACATGTATCATACATTTGATATGTCGGAGTGCACCGATGATCAGAAAACCCTGTGCGAGACATATATCAACAGATGCCGCGACGAGGCGGGTGTCAACTGGGTCACAGAGGAGCAGCTGCAGGAAGCTGTCAGAAAAAGATGCAGTTCGCTCGGTATAGATTATAACATGCTTGAACAGCAGGAAGAGGTGGAGTGGATAAAAATAATTGACGAAACTGACAATTAAGACTATAATAGTGATATTCGAAAAATTAAATCTTTATTAATATTTTATAATAAAAAAGATTGGAGAATACGATATGAAAAAATTGGAAGAATACGTAAGAGCAATACCTGATTTTCCGGAGCCGGGCATCATATTCCGCGATGTGACGAGTGTCCTGCAGGATGCGGAGGGGCTGCACCTTGCCATCGATACCATGCAGGAGATGGTAAAAGACCTGGAGTATGACGTTGTGGCGGGAGCCGAGTCCAGGGGATTTATTTTTGGTACGCCGATCGCATATAATAATCATAAGCCTTTTGTCCTGATCAGAAAGAAAGGAAAGCTTCCGCGCGAGACGGTTTCCATCGATTACGATCTCGAGTACGGCAAGGCGACGATAGAGATGCACAGGGATTCCATTCAGCCGGGGCAGAAGGTTCTCGTGGTGGACGATCTGATCGCCACAGGAGGAACGACGGAGGCGATGATCAGGCTGATCGAGTCGCTCGGCGGAGAAGTGGTGGGCGTAGTCGTTCTGATGGAGCTTGCCGGATTGAAGGGCAGGGACAGGATTGCAGGTTACAGGCTTGACTCAGCGATCATCTATGAGGGTAAATAGAAAATAGACGAATAATATGGATATGGCTGGTGATGCGAAGTGACAGAGGAGAAGCAGACAAGGACAGGAGAATACGAAGATTCCCTGATCATAAAAGGAAGCAAGGCAAGACCAAGAAGGACAGATGAACGAAAAATTGAATATATCAAGGAATTTCAGAGCCCCGATGAGCTGTATCAGGGGCTTATCCGGCGTGTGCACAAATACCACCCATCCGACGATATTTCGATGATCGACAAGGCGTATGCCACGGCCTGTGAGGCACATAAGGATCAGGTGAGGAAATCAGGCGAGCCCTATATCATCCACCCGCTGTGCGTGTCTATCATTCTCGCGGATCTGGAACTCGACAAGGAGACGATCATCGCGGGGCTCCTGCATGATGTCGTCGAGGATACGATCATGACGAACGAGGAACTCAAGGAACAGTTCGGACCGGACGTGGAGCTTCTGGTCGACGGCGTTACCAAGCTGGAACAGCTGCAGTACACCGGGGAGGCGACGCCTGACCGCCTGACGAGCCGTGAGGAGCTGCAGGCGGAAAACCTGAGAAAGATGTTCCTGGCGATGGCAAAGGATATCCGGGTGATCCTGATCAAGCTCGCGGACCGTCTCCACAACATGCGGACATTGAAATACAAGTCTCCGGAGAGCCAGAAGCGCATTGCGAGGGAGACGCTGGATATCTATTCGCCGCTGGCGGAGCGTCTGGGCATCTCCAAGATCAAGATCGAGCTCGATGATCTTTCATTGAAATATCTGGAGCCGGAGGCGTATTATGATCTGGTGGAGAAGATCGCGCTCAGAAAAGATGTGCGCGAGAAGTATGTGCAGGACATCGTGGATGAGGTTACAGAGCACATTATGGATGCCGGGATCGACGCCCAGATCGACGGGCGTGTAAAGCATTTCTTTAGCATATATAAAAAGATGAAGAATCAGGGAAAGACGATCGACCAGATCTACGACCTGTTCGCGGTGCGCATCATCGTTGATTCTGTCAAGGACTGCTATGCAGCGCTCGGTGTGATCCATGAGATGTATAAACCGATGCCGGGCAGGTTTAAGGACTATATCTCCATGCCAAAGGCAAATATGTACCAGTCCCTCCACACGACGCTGATCGGTTCCACGGGTACGCCGTTTGAGATCCAGATCAGAACCTTTGAGATGCACAGGGTTGCCGAATACGGTATCGCAGCGCACTGGAAATACAAGGAGGCAAGCGACGGGAGAGTGTCCACGGGCGGCGAGGACGAGAAGCTGACATGGCTCAGCCAGATCCTTGAGTGGCAGCAGGATATGTCTGACAACAAGGAGTTTATGAAGCTGCTGAAGAGTGACCTTGATCTTTTTTCGGATCATGTCTACTGTTTTACACCGGCGGGGGATGTCAAGAATCTTCCGGCTGGTTCTACTCCGATCGACTTTGCCTACAGCGTTCACAGCGCAGTCGGGAACAGGATGATCGGCGCCAGGGTAAACGGCAAGCTCGTCACCATTGACTATCAGATCAACAACGGTGACTGCATCGAGATCATGACTTCCCAGAATTCGAAAGGGCCGAGCCGTGACTGGCTGAACATCGTCAAGTCGGCGCAGGCGAAGAACAAGATCTCCCAGTGGTTCAAGAGCGAGTTCAAGGAAGACAACATCATCAAAGGAAGAGAGCTTCTCCAGAATTACTGCAAGTCAAAAAATATCAATATTATCGAGATCCTGAAGACCGAGTTCCAGAAAGCCGTGATGCGCAAATACGGCTTTAACGACTGGGATGCGGTGCTTGCGGCGATCGGACACGGTGCGCTCAAAGAAGGGCAGGTCATCAACCGCATGCAGGAATTGTATGCCAGAGCGCACAGGAAAGAAGAGACGGACGAGGAGCTTCTGGCGGCGATACAGGAAAACAGCGCGAACAAACAGATGAAGCCCAAGAGCAAGACAGGCATCACGGTGAAAGGGATCCACGACGTGGCGGTGCGCTTTTCACGCTGCTGTGCGCCGGTTCCGGGCGATGAGATCGTGGGTTTTGTCACTCGGGGACGGGGGGTTTCTATACACAGGACGGACTGCATCAATATCATGAGTCTGTCCGATCTGGACCGTTCCAGGCTGATCGATGCGGAGTGGGAGCCGGAGGCTGCGGCGCAGGCCAACGAGAAGTATCTGACGGAGATCGTGATCTACGCGCAGAACAGACATGGCCTGCTGGCGGATATCACGAAGGCGCTCTCGGAGAAAAATATCGATATCCGCTCTGTGAACACGAGGACAAACAAGCAGGATATCGCCACGATCGGAATGACGTTTGAGATCGGCAGCAGGGAGGAGCTTCAGATGATCGTGGACAAATTGAAGATGATAAAAAATGTGATCGATATTGAAAGGACGAAGGGCTGATGGCGGATCTAAAGGTAAAAAGAAGGGTGCTGAGCGCCTGCCAGACAAATTGCTATTATGTGTACAGGGAAGGGGCGGATGAGATCGTCATCATCGATCCCGGCGACAACGGGGAGGTCGTGTATGACGATGTGAAAAGCCTCGGGTTTGAGAAGATCGCAGGAATCCTGCTGACGCATGGTCATGGGGACCACACTGGCGGTGCGCTGAAGCTAAAGGAGCTCAGCGGGGCAAAGATCTATGCCCATGAGGACGAGGCGGAGATCTTAAAAGATCCGGAGAAAAATCTGTCCGGCTGGTTTGGCAGGGCGTATGGCTTCGAGGCGGACGAATATTTCCGGGATAAGCAGACGTTCTCCATGGCAGGCGTTGAATTTGAGGTACTTCACACGCCGGGGCATACAAAGGGCGGTTGCTGCTATTATGCTGCCGGGGATCAGACGATGTTCTGCGGGGATACGATCTTCAATGGTTCTGTCGGAAGGACTGATTTTTATTCGGGTTCCATGAGGCAGCTGGGGGATTCGATCCGCGAGCGGATCATGACGCTCCCCGATGATGTGAAGCTTTATTCGGGACACGGTGACGCGACGACAGTCGGATACGAGAGAAAGTACAATCCATGTCTGGGATAGGCATGGATTTATTTGTGCACAGACCCGTGCTCCGCCCGGCGGGTAGAAAAGTGGTGTGAAACAGGAGATTTGCAATATGATCAATGTCTATACCAACAGGGAAAATTATCAGTATGATGTACATGCACTGCTCAAATCCTTTTATCCGGAGCATGATGTGAGGGTGTACAACGAGAGCGAACTGAATACAAGGGAGGATAATGGCAGTCATGTCATCATACGGATCCTGGATGACAGAATGGAAATGACACTTGCCATCGATGACAGAAAAGAGTACGTGCATACATACAAAAATGACGCAGATGTCATAAAAAAACAGAGCAAGCTGTACCTGTATCATGATCTGTGTGATTATACAGGGAGGAGGCTCCCGTGGGGGAACCTTACGGGGATCCGGCCGACAAAGCTCACCATGGCAATGCTGGCGGAAGGGATGGCGGATGACGAGATCATCGCGCAGATGAAGGCGGCGCATGCGGTAAGTGACGAGAAAGCGCGGCTTAGCCTTGATATCTCCAGGAGGGAGCGGCAGATCCTGGACAGGATTCATTATGCGGACGGCTACAGCCTGTACATCGGCATTCCGTTCTGCCCGACGACCTGCCTGTACTGCTCGTTCACATCGTATCCGATCGCGGCGTGGCGCAGGCGGGTGCAGGCATATCTGCAGGCGCTTTTTCGGGAGATCGATTTTGCGGGGGAGGTATATCGCGACAGGATCCTGGACACGGTCTATATCGGCGGGGGAACGCCGACGACGCTGGAGGCGGGCGAACTGGATGCGCTGCTGCAGCGCATCCGCGACAGGTTTGATTTCCGGCAGGTCGGGGAGTTTACCGTGGAGGCAGGGCGTGCGGACAGCATCACGCGGGAAAAGCTTGATGTGCTGAAAAAACACGGCGTGACGCGCATATCCGTCAATCCGCAGACCATGAACGATGAGACGTTAAGATACATAGGCAGGCAGCACACGGTTGCACAGGTGAGAGAAGCTTTTCATATGGCGAGAGAGGCGGGATTTGACAACATCAATATGGATATCATTCTGGGACTTCCCGGAGAGCTTGAAGCGCATGTACAGCACACGGTCGATGAGATCAGGGAGCTGGATCCCGACAGTCTGACCGTCCATTCGCTCGCGGTCAAGCGCGCGTCGAAGCTCACCCAGTGGATCGGGGAAAACGGTATCGGTACCCTGCGCAACACGGACGCCACGATGGAGATCGCCAGAAAGGGTGCGTGCGCGATGGACATGAAGCCATATTATCTCTACAGGCAGAAAAATATGTCCGGGAATTTTGAGAATGTCGGTTATGCGAGAGAGGGAAAATACGGGATCTACAATATCCTGATTAACGAGGAGGTTCAGACCATCATCGCGCTCGGCGCGGGCAGTATCTCAAAGAGGGTCTATCCCGACGGACGGATCGAGCGGAGCGAGAATCTGAAGGACGTGGCGCTCTACATCGAGAAGATCGACGAGATGATCGGGCGCAAGAGGAAACTTTTAAGGGGGGACTGGTGATTGTGAAAGTACGATTTGTTGAGCCGGGAAACAGGCCATATAAGCCGACGCCTTTGAATTATTTTGTGTATGACAGGTATATCAGGACACCTTCTGTCGGATTGAATACACTGGCAACGATCGTGAAAGAGGTTGTGCCGGATACCCTGATGTACAGTGAATCCATATCCCGTCTGGTGATGGAGGATATCGTGGATGCGGACATCATTTTTATCGGTATCTTTACTTTTAACGCCGTGCGGGGATACCAGCTGGCGCGGTATTTTCAGAAAAAGAGCAGGGCAGTTGTCGTGATGGGCGGTCTCCATGCTTCCATGAATTACAGGGAAGCCGCAAGGTACTGCGACTATGTTCTCCTGGGGGAGGGGGACGAGTCGGTATTGGAGATGGTGGAGGCCGTGCGCAGGGACGAGACGCCTGCATTTCCGGGCGTCGTTTACCGGAAAAACGGGAAGCTGGTCCATACAGGGGACCGAAGGCCGCCGGAACAGTTTGAGACGATACCGGATAAGGATCTTGTGTACCGTTACAGAAAGATGGCAGGGCATAATACGCTCTGGGGACAGGTTCACGCCTCCAGAGGCTGCCCGCACAACTGCGATTACTGTGCGCTTGTGCGTCATTTCGGGAGACGGGTGAGGACGAGGACACCCGAAAATGTGCTGGAGGATATACGCAGGACGATCGCATTTCAGGAAGAAGGGCATCACAGACTGCTGAAGGCGCTGTGGATCACGGACGACAATTTCTTTGCGGACCGCGAGTGGGCTGTGGAAGTGCTGCACAAGATCATTGACAGCGGGATCAGATATCATTTTACGGTACAGGCGAGATGGGAAGTGGGGCTCGACGATGAAATGCTGGATCTGCTCAAAAGGGCGGGCTTTGTGGAGCTGGCGGTCGGGATCGAGTTTATCGACGATGAGTCCTTTGCGCTCTATCACAAGAAGAGCAGCAGGGAGAAGATCGTGGAATCCATACGCAATATTCAGAAGCACGGACTGAGTGTCCGCGGTCTCTTTATTTTGGGGGCGGATAACCACACGGTCGGCGTGGGGGATCAGCTGGCTGATTTTGTGATCGGGAACCATATCCAGGGGGCGCTGATCCAATGTATGTACTTTGTGCCGGGCACGCCGGTCTATGAGAGTCATAAGGACCGGCTGCTCCACAAAAACTGGAGCAAGTACAACGGAAATGCAGTGCACATACCGGAAAAGATGACGCCGTATGAGCTGCAGCTGGAACATATCAGGGCGAGCAAAAGGATATATTCCTTTCCAAGACTGGTGCATGCACTGCTGTGTGAGGATGCACTGCACAAACTGCTGTTTGCAGGTGAGTATTTCTGGCACATGAGCATAAGGGCTGACCTGAAAAAGGAGCTGCCTTATCTGAAACAAAGATCGACCTGACAAATTTTGGGAGGTGGGAAATATGCTTTGCCATATGGTGATCGATCTGAGCAGAAAACTCTGTACAAAGTCTGATGACAGGACGAAGCTTGTACAGAGGTAGATATATGATTCGTCCGACATTGGATTTTGTACATATTATTCTGATGCGATGAGATTTTTGGAATAGAATGGAGAAGATTCAATGGAAAAAAAGAATGTAGAAAAAAATTTCAGGAAATATATCGTTTTGTGGCTGAGTCAGAGCGTATCCGGTCTTGGAAGCTCCATGACAGGATTTGCGCTGGTGTTGTGGGCGTACGGGCAGAGTCAGTCGGCAATGTCTGTCTCACTGATGTCCTTTTGCAATTATGTGCCGTATATCGTCCTGAGCCTGTTTGTCGGCGGCTTTATAGACCGGCACAGGAAGAAGACGATCATGCTGGCGGCTGACAGCATCGCAGCGCTTGGCTCGCTGTCTGTGCTGGCGCTTCTGTCCGCGGGACGGCTCTCGGTGCGGCATATCTACGTGATCAATGTGATCGTCGGGGCGACGAATGCTTTCCAGCAGCCGGCGGCAGCGGTGGCGACGGGAAGACTGGTGCCGAAGGACAAAATATCCAATGTCAGCGGGATGAACTCTTTTTCGCAGAATCTGATCACGGTGTTCAATCCGATGCTGGCGGCATTTTTCTTTGCGCTGGGCGGGCTCACGCTGATCCTGGTGATCGATCTGGCGAGTTTTGTGCTGGCCTTCTGTGTGCTGTTGTTTTATATTTCCATACCGGAACAGATCGGGGAAAAGAAGCGCAGTGTCCCGTTTGAGGGGATCGCGCAGGGATTTGCATTTTTGCGGGAAGAAAAAGGGATCCTGTACATTATGCTGACGATGGCGCTGGTCAATTTCTTTTCCAGACTGACGTATGAAAATATCCTGTCCCCGATGATCCTGGCCAGGAGCGCCGGGAGCAGTATGACGCTCGGGACGGTCAATGCTTTTATGGGGATTGGCGGCATTGCCGGAGGCATCATTGTTTCTGTGAAGAAGGAGAGCAGGCGAAAAGCGACAGCGATCTATGTCTCGGCGGCATTGTCATTCCTGTTTGGCGACCTGATCATGGCGGTGGGGAAGAATGTCTGGTGGTGGTCGACCGCCGCGGCTGCGGCAAGCCTGCCGATCCCCTTTATTATGGCGAACCAGAACGCGATCCTGTACAGAAAGATCCCGGCAGCGATGCAGGGGCGGGTATTTGCGGTGAGAAATGCGATCCAGTACAGTACGATACCGGTCGGCATCATTCTGGGAGGATATCTGGCGGATCATGTGTTTGAGCCTTTTATGGGTTCTGGCAGCGAATTTGCCGGACTGCTGGAAAGATTCGTGGGCAGCGGCGCCGGGAGCGGCATGGCGGTGATGTTTTTGTGCACCGGGATCTGCGGGTTTGCGGTCAGCCTGATGTCTTGTTTTAACCGGGAGATAAGGAAACTGGAAAAATTATAAAATCCCCCTTGCCAAATGATCCGGAATCGGATATGATGAAGACAGATACACGACTGGCGGAACAGATATTGTGATCGCGCAATACGGAGTAGGGGAACCTACAGGGAGTGTATGATTTAGAAGCCGACCGCCTGGGCAGCATGACGTTTGTGCGCCCAGACGGTCTTTTTATGCACACTTATATACTTTATTAAACACATAGGAGGTTTCAGGATGAAGATGCTTTCATTGGAGCAGGAGCTCAAGGGAAACGATTACCCGGGCAGGGGGATCGTCATCGGTAAGACAAAGGACGGGAAAAAGGCTGCGATCGCTTATTTTATCATGGGCAGGAGTGAGAACAGCAGGAACAGGGTGTTTGTGGAGGACGGCGAGGGGATCCGCACGCAGGCGTTTGATCCTTCCAGATTAAGCGATCCGAGCCTAATCATCTATGCGCCGGTCCGTGTGCTCGGCAACAAGACGATCGTGACAAATGGCGATCAGACGGACACGATCTATGAGCTGATGGACAGACAGCAGACGTTTGAGCAGGCGCTCAGGACCAGGGAGTTTGAACCGGACGCGCCCAACTACACGCCGAGGATCTCGGGGATCCTGCACATTGAAAATGGCAGCTACAACTATGCGATGTCGATCTTAAAGAGCAACAACGGCAATCCCGATGCGTGCAATCGCTATACCTTTGCGTACAGTGATCCTGCGGCGGGCGAGGGGCATTTTATCCATACGTACATGGGTGACGGCGATCCGCTCCCGAGCTTTGAGGGCGAGCCGAAGCTGGTGGATATTCCGGATGACATGAACGCGTTTGGCGATATGGTGTGGAACAGTCTGAATGCCGACAATAAGGTGTCGCTGTTTATCCGTTTTATTGATATTGAGACGGGAAAATATGAGTCTAGAATCTACAACAAAAATGTGTGAGGAGGATCACGATGAAAGAATTAGAATTAAAATACGGCTGTAACCCGAACCAAAAGCCTTCCAGGATCTATATGAAGGACGGAGAGCTTCCGATCGAGGTTTTGAACGGGAAGCCGGGGTATATCAATTTTCTTGATGCGTTTAACGGCTGGCAGCTCGTGAAAGAGCTGAAAAAGGCGACAGGGCTTCCGGCTGCGACTTCGTTCAAGCATGTATCGCCGGCGGGCGCTGCGGTGGGACTGCCGCTGAATGAGGTTGAGCGCAGGATCTACTGGGTGGATGACATGGGGGATCTGTCGCCGCTGGCAAGCGCTTATGCGAGGGCAAGAGGCGCGGACAGAATGTCCTCGTTTGGAGATTTCATCGCGCTGTCCGACGTGTGCGATGTTGACACGGCGAAACTGATCAAGCGCGAGGTGTCCGATGGGATCATCGCTCCCGGGTATGAGCCGGAGGCGCTTGAGATCTTAAAGGCAAAGAAAAAGGGAAATTATGCCGTGATCCAGATCGATCCTGCGTATGTTCCGGACCCTGTGGAGACAAAGGATGTGTACGGTATCACTTTTGAGCAGGGAAGAAATGAGCTTGTGATCGATGATGCCCTGTTTGCAAGGGTGGTGACAGAGAACCGGGAAATTCCCGAACAGGCAAAGACAGACCTTGCCATCGCCATGATCACATTGAAGTACACGCAGTCCAACTCCGTGTGCTATGTGAAGGGCGGGCAGGCGATCGGGATCGGCGCGGGGCAGCAGTCGCGGATCCACTGTACGAGGCTTGCCGGAACCAAGGCGGACAACTGGTTCCTGCGCCAGAATCCCAAGGTGCTGAACCTGCCGTTCAGGGAAAAGATCGGGCGCGCTGACAGGGACAACACGATCGATGTGTACATGAGCGATGATTATATGGACGTGCTCGCGGACGGCACATGGGAGAATTTCTTCACGGAGAAGCCGGAAGTGTTCTTCAGAGAGGAGAAACGCGCATGGCTTGACCAGATGACGGATGTGGCGCTCGGTTCGGACGCATTCTTCCCGTTCGGTGACAATGTGGAGCGTGCGCACAGGAGCGGTGTGCGGTACATCGCGCAGCCTGGCGGTTCCATCAGGGACGACAATGTGATCGAGACCTGCAATAAATACGGGATCGCGATGTGCTTTACCGGGATCAGACTGTTTCATCACTAAGGAGCTGCAGAGTGAAGACGGTTGCATTGATCTTATCAGGAGGAAGCGGTGTCCGTCTGGGGGCGGACATACCCAAACAGTATATCGAGGTAAACGACAGACCGGTCATTTCTTATTGTATAGAGCGGTTGTCCCGCCATGAGGCGGTCTCTGCGATACAGATCGTGGCGTCGCAGGAGTGGCAGGAGCCGATCAGAGGCTGGCTGGAACAGTATGATGTCAACAGGAAATTCTGCGGGTTTTCTCCTCCGGGAGAAAACCGTCAGCTGTCGATCTGCCATGGGCTGGAGGATATCAGGGCGTATGCGGGGGATCTGGATGTCGTACTGATACATGATGCGGCGAGACCACTGCTCTCAGAGCAGATGATCACGGATTGCGTGGAGGCGATGGAAGGACACGACGGCGTTATGCCGGTGCTGCCCATGAAGGATACTGTGTACAGAAGCGTGGACGGAAAGACTGTCAGCGAGCTGCTGGAAAGGACTCAGATCTATGCTGGGCAGGCGCCGGAAGCATTCCGGATCGGACTGTACCATGAGGCAAACCAGAGGCTCTGTCCGGATAAGATCATGGAGATCAACGGTTCGACAGAGCCTGCGGTCATGGCAGGCATGAACATAGCCATGATCCCCGGCGATGAGGGAAATATCAAGATCACGACGAAAAATGATCTGGAGCGTTTCCGAAGGATGGTTTCGGCGGAGTGACGGCGATAAAAAGTAATGAGAGACAAAGAAGACAAGAGGAAGCAGAGGATGGGAGACGGATCCAGAAGGGACGGAGGCGATCGATGAAAGCATGGGTATTGCATGGCATCAGCGAAATACATTTTGAGGAAGTGGACAGGCCGGTACCGGCGGAAAATGAGGTGCTGGTTCAGGTAAAGGCGGCGGGGATCTGCGGTTCGGATATACCGAGGATCTACCAGACCGGCGCGCATGTGCACCCGCTGATACCGGGACATGAGTTTTCGGGACAGGTCGTCTGTGTGGGGAAAAATGTGGATGAAGAGTGGCTGGACCAGCGTGTCGGTATCTTTCCGCTGATCCCCTGCACTGATTGTACCGCATGCCGGCAGCAGCACTACGAGTTGTGCCGCGATTATGATTATCTGGGTTCGCGCAGGGACGGCGGATTTGCCGAGTATGCCGCGGTACCTGCGTGGAACCTGATCAGGCTTCCGGACAGCGTGTCATACAGGCAGGCTGCAATGATGGAACCGATGGCGGTGGCAGTCCACGCCATGAGAAATGCGCTTCCAGCTGACGGGGGCCGGGACAGGACGATCGCGGTCTGCGGATTTGGCACGATCGGGATCCTGCTGGCGATGTTTTTGAAGGAAGCCGGCTGCACCCGCATATATGTGATCGGCAATAAGGATTTTCAGAGAAAAATGGCGGTGGAGACAGGGATAGATGAGGCGCATGTCTATATCGGTGAGAGCGCCGGTGCGCGGGAGTGGCTGATGGCGCAGACGGATGGCGCCGGTGTGGATGTCTTTTTTGAATGCGTCGGGAAAAATGAGACGGTGGAGACTGCAGTCATGTGCACCGCGTCAAACGGTACGGTACAGCTGGTCGGAAATCCGGCATCGGATATCGTATTGGAAAAGAACAGGTATTGGAAGATCCTTCGCAGCCAGCTGACAGTGAAAGGCAGCTGGAATTCTTCATTTCGGCACAGCAGGGAGGATGACTGGCATTATGTGCTTGACAGACTGCAGGGCGGGCAGATCCACCCCGAACGGTATATCACACACTGCCTTCCGCCCGATGCGCTCGGCCGGGGATTGCTGATCATGCGTGATAAGATACAGCCGTATATCAAGGTCATGACAAGTGCAGGCGCTTAGAGCGCCTGACTGTGTATCTGGTCATAGAAATGGATCAGCTGTTCCAGCTGCAGCCGTTTGGCATCCATGGTTGGGTGCACATACCGGTTCAAGGTGATCTTGACATCGGAGTGCCCCAGGATCTCGCTGAGACTTTTGATGTCAATGCCCTTCTCCACGCAATTTGTCGCAAACGTGTGGCGCAGTATATGGAAGTTTCTTTCGTCGACCTCGGATTCCCGCAGTATCCTTTTGAACTGGTACTGCATCGTCCTTGGCTCCAGCGGTCTCTCCGTGCCGAAGACATAGGGCTGGTCGCTGCTGACCCTGTCCAGCATTTTCAGGATCGTGCAGGATATCGGGATGATCCGTTTGGAACAGTCGCTTTTCGGATCACTCTCCAGCAGATCCGTCTTTGCCGTCTCTTCTGACAGGTCTGCCCTGGTGATGCGCTGTACGGTATGGTTTATGGTCAGCGTCATATTTGAGGAATCGATATCAGACCATTTCAGGGCGCAGATCTCCCCGAGCCTCAGCCCGAGGCACAGTGCGATGGAGGTCGCGATCTTGTATTTGTCCGTATTTGTATAAAGACAGTTCAAAAGCCTGGTCTGTTCTGATATGGAAAGCGTTTCGATGGATCTTTTATCTGTGCGTGCTGCAGTCCTTGTCAACGGAGGGATCTTGGTATAATAGTGACTGTTCGTGTAGCGCAGGACCTGATTTACGATACAGTAGATACTTTTCTGTATGCTTTCAGATAAATGCTCCGGGATCTCGGCCTGCAGCTTCGTATCTGTGACATCGGGCAGGAGACAGTCTCCCAAGAGCTTCGAAACGTGTGTTCTGTAAATTGTGCTGTACTTGATGTAGGTCGAATACTTGCACTTTTTTTTGATATATCCGAGCCATTCATCGGCTATCCGAGAAAACAGGACAGCGTTGTTCTTCTTATCCGGGCTGCTGTATAGAATGTTTCTCGCGGCAAGCCGCTCTAGGGAGAGCTTCTCCTTGACCTCATTGTATGTGTGCCCGTATACAGAGCGGTACACATATCTCTTTTTCTCTTCGTGATACACCTTGTAGCGTCCTTCCCACCGGTCATCGTCTTTTCGATGCCGTATGTTTTCTCCATGTCTTCCCATGTCTTTCTCCTTTGTATATATGTATTATCAAAGCTGTCTCTCCGGCCTGCAGAAGCGGCCTGCAAGATGAAACTGTTGATTTATATATTGTAATATAGAGCCGCTGTCAGTATGCTAAAAAACTGTTTTGTATTGTTTCAAAGGCGATCTTGGTATATAGTATAGGTAAGAGTTTGCAGAAAAATAACTGATGCGGGGTATGGGGACGGGGATGGATAGAAAGAGATATGAGAAACTGGATGGGATCCGTGGTATCGCGCTGCTGAATATGATCGCATATCATTCGGCATGGGATCTGGTCTACATATACCAGACAGACTGGAGCTGGTACCGGTCGGGAGGAGCATATGTCTGGCAGCAGGGGATATGCTGGACTTTCATATTTTTGTCGGGATTTTGCTGGTCCCTTGGCAGCCATGCGTGGAAAAGGGGCATCACTGTGTTTATGGGAGGAGCCGTGATCACGCTGGCGACTCTGGCATTCATGCCGCAGAACCGGGTGGTCTTTGGCGTGCTGACACTCACAGGCTCGTGCATGTTGCTGATGAGTGTGCTCGGCAGGCGGCTGTGCAGGGTGCCGCCTGCTGCCGGGATGGCGGTCAGCGGGGTCTTGTTTATTCTGACGAGAAATGTCAATGAAGGGTATCTGGGATTTGAGGCATGGAATCTTATGAAGATTCCAGAGGCGCTGTACCGGAACGCACTCACTGCATACCTTGGCTTTCCGGACAGGGATTTTTATTCGACAGATTACTTTTCGGTTTTTCCGTGGGTGTTTTTGTTTGCGGCGGGATTTTTCACCTTTCGTTTTTTCAATGGGAAAAAGGCCATGGGATGGCTTGAAAAGGGCGCGCTGCGCCCTGTCGAGTGGCTTGGGAATCATTCCCTCGGAATATATATGGTGCATCAGCCAGTCATATACGGCCTCATGGAACTGATATTCCGGGTGTGTGACGGACAGGTGCAGGGGTAAAGACCAGGAGGATTTGGGAATGGCGGCGTATTTTCCATTTTTTATGGATATTGAGGGAAAGAAGGGACTGATCGTGGGCGGCGGAAGGGTTGCGCTCCACAAACTGCAGAAGCTGCTGCCATATAAGGCAGATCTGACAGTAACAGCGCCCCGGATCACAGAGGAGCTGGCACTGTCTGCCCGGGAAAATGACATTTGTGTCATAAGGAGGGCGTTTGAACCGCGGGATCTGACGGGGATGAGATTTGTCATTGCCGCGTCGGACGACAGGGAGGCGAACGCGGAGGTCGGGAGACTGTGCAGGGAAAAAGGGATCCTGGTCAATGTGGTGGATGATAAAGATGCATGCAGTTTTATCTTTCCGTCGCTCGTGAAGGCGGGCAGACTCAATATCGGCATCTCGACGGAGGGGGCGAGCCCTGAGATCGCGGCAGCGCTCCGAAGCCAGATCGCGGCGCTGATACCGGCGGACATGGAGATGATCCTGGTGTATCTGGACGGCCTGAGGGAGCTTGCAAGAGAGCACATCAGAGACCGGGACAGACGCGCTGCGTTCCTGAAAGAAATGGCGCGGACATGTATGGATCAAAATGCGGTGTTCGATGAGCAGGAGACGCTCCGGAGACTGCTGGAATACGGCCGGGCGGGCGCGGACAGTGTGCAGAGGCCGGGGGAAGTCCTGCTCGTCGGCGCGGGCTGCGGCTGCCATGACTTGGTCACTGTGAGAGGGCTGCGCGCGATACGGAGGGCGAAAGTCCTCGTGTATGATGACCTGATCGATCCGAGACTGCTGGAGCACGCTGCAGAGAGCTGTGAGCGGATCTATGTGGGAAAGCGCAGCGGCAGGCACAGCATGCAGCAGGAACAGATCAATGCGCTGCTGGTCATGAAGGCGCGTGAAGGCGGGCTTGTAGTCCGTCTGAAGGGAGGGGATCCTTATGTATTTGGCAGAGGGATGGAGGAGCTGGCAGCGCTCCGCGAGGCGGGGATCGATGTACAGTATATTCCCGGTATCACATCCTGCATCGCGGTTCCGGCGTTTGCCGGTATCCCGGTGACGCACAGGGAGGTAAGCAGGAGTTTTCATGTGATCACGGGACACACTGCCGCTGGCATCCCCATGGATCTTTCACCGTATGCCCGGCTGGATGGGACGCTTGTGTTCCTGATGGGCCTCGCACATCTGGCGCGGATCGCGGAGGAACTGATGTGTGCGGGAAAGGAAGCCTCCACGCCGGCGGCTGTGATACACGGCGGTTTTGATTCGAATGTCGAGATCGTGAAGGGAACGCTTTCGGACATTGTGGCGAAGGCAGAGGAAGCCAGGATCCGGACACCGGCAGTGATCGTTGTCGGAAGGGTTGTGGAAAACAAGGTTTAAGTTTTGATTTCAAAAAGTCCAGGGACATGCTATAATAGATAAACGGGGTAATGATGATGTACAATGAACAGGGCAAAAGAAGGAATGTCATGATAAGCCTGGCGCTATCGATCCTGCTGATCGTGATCTGCGTCGACGGCATGGGCATACCATGTGTGTATGGTGCGCAAAAGCGCACTGTGAGGGTCGGTTTCTTTCCCATGGAAGGCTATAATGAGAAGAATGAGGATGGAACCCTTGGCGGTATGGATGTGGAGTATCTGGAGGTGCTCTGTGACTATGTGGACTGGGAGATCGAGTATGTGGAGTGCGATAGCTGGGACGCCGCCCTGCAGCTCCTCGCGGAGCAGAAGATCGATCTGGTCGGTTCCGCGCAGTATTCCAGCGAAAGGGGGGAGATCTTCCGATATGCGAATCTTGCGAGCGGCTATACGTTTGGCACGATCGCGGTAAACGGCGGGAGTGAGATCCCGTATGAAGATTTTGACGTGATGGCACAGATCACTTACGGCGTAGTGAAGACATACGTCAGGAAGGCTGAGTTCTATGAGTACCTCTCGGACCATGGTATCCATAACCCGAGCGTAAAGGAGTATGACAGTACCGCAGATCTTCAGGCGGCGCTTGCAGAACAGCAGATCGATGCGATGGTGCACTCCCTGACAGAGATCAGGGACGGACAGCGGATCATTGGCCGTTTTGCGCCGATGCCGATCTACTATATCTCGTACAAGGGAAATGACGAGGTGATGCGCGAGTTGAACCAGGGCATCGCGGATATCAAGATCAAACGCCCGGATCTGGAGAATGAGCTGATCACAAAATATTATGACAGCAGGCTGGATCATACGATCCTATTGTCGCAGGACGAAAAGGCTTATATCGAAAAAAAGAAGAACATCACAGTCGGTTATTTTGATGGCTACTATCCGTTTTCCTATGAGAACGAGGGCGCCTGTCACGGGCTGGCAAAGCAGGTTCTCGATGAGGTCTCCGCGCTTACCGGACTTACGTTCACCTATGTCAAAATGGAAAATATGGATGAGGCGAAGCAGGCACTGACTGACGGCAGGATCGATCTGCTCGATTACTGCGGGGATACGCCCAAGAGTATGAGAAACTCCGGTATCGCGGTGACAAAGGCATACGCGGAGGTGCCGCATGTGATCATCATGAACCAGAACAGCACCGCGAACGAGATCAAAGTTCTGGCTGCCGTAAAAAATGGCGACGGGGAGAATATCGCTTCGCTGGTGAACGAGGATGCGCGGATCCTGACTTTTGATTCGCAGCTGGATTGCCTTTATGCCGTGAAGGCGAAGGAGGCGGACGCCGCGTTCTGTGACGGCTATCTCTCGGAATATCTGCTCGGCTCGGACCTGAGGCTGAACAGGCTCGAGATCCGCAGTGTGTTAAACGACACACATGTCATTTATATGGCGGTGAAGGATGATGTGGATTCACCGCTGCTCGGTATTCTGAACAAGGAACCGCTCGAAGTGAGCGACAAGATGGTGAACGATTATATGCTCAGGGACAATCTCTTTGCCAGGAACAGCGTGGAGAGTTTTATCCGCGCGCACAGTGTGCTGATCGTCGTGATCGTGGTATTGGCCGCGGCCGGCGTCGTGCTTGTGATGCTTCACATGCTGCGCGACAGCAGGCGGATCCAGAAGCTGATGTACAAGGATGCGGAACTTGATATCTGGAATCTGAATTATCTGAAATACAGGGCGCATCAGAGGCTTGCGGCGGATAAAAACCAGAAATACGCGGTCGCCTATATGGATATCTGTCAGTTCAGACGGTATAATACATTGTATGGCTGGCATGCCGGGCAAAAGATCCTGGAATTGATGGTGCGCGTGCTGGCGGAAAATATCGACAGCGAGAAAGAGCAGTATGCCAGAAGCCAGGGGGATCATTTCGTATTGTTCGTGCGGTATGACAGTCTGTCGGAATTGGAGGTGCGGCTGACGGAACTGGAAGACAGGATCACGCAGAGTATCTATGAAATGGCCGATATACGCATGCCTGTCACCATGGGTGTATGCTGTATACCCAGGGGAAGCGATGACATACAGGTGTCCATCTCCTATGCGATACAGGCTTCCGATCTGCTGAAGAACAGCTACAGCAATGAGATCCGGATCTACGATGAAAATCTGCGTGTCCAGTTAAAGGAGAACCATGACAGGGAAAAGCTGTTGGAGTCTGTCGATATCAACAAGGATTTTGTGGCATACTATCAGCCAAAGGTTGATATCAGGAGTGAGCAGATCGTGGGTGCGGAGGCGCTTGTGCGCTTCAGGGATCCGACGGACAACGGCGCAGTCAGGGCGCCGGGATATTTTGTGCCATATTTTGAACAGACGGGAAGGATCGCAGAGATTGACTTCTTTGTCATGGAGTGTGCATGCAAGCTGCTGAGACGGCGCATGGATGCAGGGAAACGGATCGTGCCGATCTCCTGCAATTTCTCAAGGATCCATTTTACCAGGGAGAATTTCCCGGATCAGTTTGAGGCAGTCATGGACAAATACTGCATTCCAAAGGAATATATCGAGGTTGAGATCACGGAGACGCTGGTTGTGGAGGAGCTTCAGCAGCAGAAGGTGAAGGAGACGGTTGAGATATTGCGCGGAAAAGGGATCCGGCTCTCGATCGATGATTTTGGATCGGGGTATTCATCGCTGGGTGTCTTTGAGCAGATTCCGGCATCGGTCATCAAACTTGACCGTTCGTTCCTGCTGAACAACAAAAACCGCGTGAGACAGGTCAAGATCATGAAGAATATCGTGAACCTGGCACAGGATCTGGATGCGCAGGTGGTGTGCGAGGGTGTTGAGAACGAGAACGACACGGAGCTCATGATGGAGATCGGCGCCTATGTGGCACAGGGCTACCGCTACAGCAGGCCCGTTCCGGAGGAAGAGTTTGAGGAAAAGCTGGATCAGAAAACAGACGAACAAAAGGGAGTATAACAATGAAATTAAACGAGATCTTACTGAAAAATGATGTGACGCTGTCCTTTGAGGTATTTCCCCCAAAGGTCACGGCAGACTATGAGGCTGTTAAGGAGGCGGCGTACGGTGTCGCAAGGCTAAAGCCAAGTTACATGAGCGTGACGTACGGCGCGGGCGGGAGCACGCGCGGCAATACGTTAAAGATCGCAAAGGGGATCCAGGAGGAATACGGGGTCACGACGATCGCGCACCTGACCTGTGTCGGTGCGACGAAGGAGGGGATCCGGCAGTCGCTGGAGGAGATGAGGGCGGCAGGGATCGAGAATGTGCTCGCGCTGCGCGGGGACCGGCCAAAGGATTTCGAGGGCGAGCCGTTTACGGACTACCACTATGCGTCGGAGCTTGCGGCGGATATCAGGGCGTTTGGCGGCATGTGCGTCGGCGGCGCATGCTATCCGGAGGGACATGTCGAGTCGGAGAACACGCAGGAGGACATTCTGAACCTGAAAAAGAAAGTCGACGCCGGCTGCGAGTATCTGACGACACAGATGTTCTTTGACAACAATATCTTCTATAATTTCCTCTGCAGGGTGCGCGAGGCGGGGATTGAAGTCCCTGTGATCCCGGGGATCATGCCGATCACAAGACCTTCCCAGCTGAAAAATGCGGTGAAGCTTTCAGGCTGCAATGTGCCGATGCGGTTTCGGAGCATCGTGGACTGCTTTGGCAGGAATCCGGAGGCGATGCAGCAGGCGGGGATCATCTATGCGACGGATCAGATCATCGACCTGATCGCAAATGGTGTCAGGCATGTCCACGTCTATTCGATGAATAAGCCGGAGGTTGTGAGGGGGATCCAGGAGAGCCTGAACAAAATCATATAGGAATTGTTTTCGATGCATGACTGACCGGCTTTTGGCATAGATTATACAAATATATGATTTGTTGGAAAACAGGCTTATGCGGAATATTTATGTAGGTGATGTGGGTGTTGCAGTGGAGTATCTGCAACTTGCGCTCAGGAGGGCAGGGTTTCCGATCGAGGTTGACGGTCGGTTTGGCAGGGCGACCTGCGAAGCACTGAAGGAATTTATGGGGGAGGGAGTCGGCTGCTACGCAGACAGAGCGGCGTGGGCAAAGCTGACGCCCTATCTCAAGGGCTATACGACACATGTGATCACGGCAGGGGAGACGCTGTGGGGGATAGCTGATACATATGATACACAGGTGTCAGCGATACTGACGGCAAATCCATCGCTCGACGCCATGAATTTACAGACAGGGACGCGGATCTACGTTCCTTTTTCTTTTGCGCTTGTCGACGAGAGCGTGCCATACACGTCGAGTCTCACGGAATTTATCCTGGAGGGATTGAGGATCCGCTATCCGTTTCTGGTCTCAGGCTGTATCGGAAGGAGTGTCATGGGCAGGGAGGTATGTTACCTGCAGATCGGCGAGGGGCAGACGCAGGTCTGCTACAGCGCCTGCTTCCACGCCAACGAGTGGATCACGACGCCGATCCTGCTTAAGTTCGCGGAGTCCTACGCAAAAGCTTATGCGGAGGGAGAGGACCTCTATGGGGAGGACACGGAGGCGCTCTTTGGCGAGTACAGCCTGTTCCTGATCCCGATGGTCAATCCGGACGGTGCGGATCTCGTAAACGGAATGATCCGGAACGAGGAGTATATCGAGCAGGCGCTGGCGATCGCCTCCGATTATCCCACGATCCCATATCCCGACGGCTGGAAGGCAAACATCAACGGGATCGACCTCAATCTCCAATTCCCGGCGGGGTGGGAGAACGCGAAGGAGATCAAATTTGCACAGGGGTACACATCGCCGGCGCCGCGTGATTTTGTGGGGGAGGCGCCATTGTCGGCGGTCGAGAGCATCAACATGTACCACTTTACGAAAGCCCATGATTTTCAGCTTGTTCTCGCCTACCACACGCAGGGCGAAGTCATTTACTGGAAGTATCTCGATTATGAACCGGAGCGGTCAAGGCGCATCGCGGAATATTTCGGCAGGGTCAGCGGTTACCAGGTGGAGGAGACGCCCTACGCGTCGGGCTATGCCGGATATAAGGACTGGTTCATCGAGGCGTACAACCGCCCCGGCTACACGATCGAGGCAGGGCGCGGCGTCAATCCGCTGAGTATGAGCCAGTTCCCGGAGATCTATGCGGACAACAGGCTGATCCTGGCCGGCGGGATGACGCAGCTGCGGGAAGAGAGTGCTGATGTATGAATTTTTCGACAGTTCAGATCGCGGGTATGCTGAAAGAGTACGAGGAAGAGCATCATGCAGGGATGGATCTGCAAATGTATTGATAAGATATTGCCTTTGATGATAGATCGGCGTGAAGGAGATCCACACCGGCGGCAAAACGATCGTGGAGGCTGTTGTGTAATTGATCAGACGGGCAGGGAAGAGCATCAGGACTCTTCTCTGCCCGTTTTTATGCATTGCCTTTTTGTATAATGCAAAAAATTTCGCAGATTACATTGTTCTGCGAAATCAAGTTAAAAACTCTTAAAAAATTGAACTTTTTCACTTCTATTAC